>Ga0080004_1126664_pt1 | contig 49129 bp, 47 predicted proteins | sample WasSprMetagenome_FD_69207 | JGI IMG/M metagenome (GOLD analysis project Ga0080004, IMG submission 69207) | Sulfidic aquatic microbial communities from Washburn Spring, Yellowstone National Park, USA - WS (SPADES assembly) (version 2) | ecosystem: Environmental > Aquatic > Thermal springs > Hot...
GGAGCACCCCCGCGCGCCCCGCCCGCCCCCCCCCCCCCGGGAGGCCACGGCCCGCGAGCCGTACCGGCGGGTGCGCATCTTCCGCGGCGACCAGGCGTGAGAAGCCGCCATGCCGGCGCTGTTCGTGACCTTCGAGGGGCCAGAAGGGTGCGGCAAAACCACCCAGGTGCGCCTGCTGGCGGAATGGCTGAGCGCCCGGGGCTACGACGTGCTGGCCACGCGCGAGCCCGGGGGCACACGCATTGGCGAACAAATCCGCGCCATCCTGCTGAACCCTGAGCATACGGAAATGGTGCCGGCGGCGGAGATCCTGCTGTTCTCCGCCGCCCGCGCCCAAATTGTGCAGGAGGTCATCATCCCTCACCTACGGCGGGGCGGCATCGTCTTGTGCGACCGCTTCGCGGATTCCACGCTGGCGTATCAGGGCTACGGCCACGGCCTGGACCTGGGGGTCTTGCGCGTGATCACCGCCTTTGCCACCGCCGGCCTGACGCCCGACGTCACGTTCTACCTGGACATCCCGGTGGAAGAGGGCCTGCGGCGCAAGGCAGAGGCGGGACGGGGCGAGTGGAACCGGCTGGACCAGCGGGAGCTGGCCTATCATCAGCGGGTGCAGGAGGGATACCGGCAGTTGATCGCGGCGGAGCCGGCCCGTTGGGTGATCATCGACGCCAGGGGAAGCATCGAAGCCGTCCATAGGCAGGTGGTGCGGGAGATGGAGCGCCGGCTGGCAGTCCAGCAGGGCACGGCGCGCTGATTCGGTCACGACGCCGGCGGCAGTACCCTGGCCGGCGGCATCACGCACTCATGGGAGGGATTGGAGATCATGAAGCTTATCCTCAGCATCGTCAACCGCGATGACTCCAACGCCTTGATCGACACCCTTTTGCGGCACGGATATCGCGCCACAGTCATCAGCACGACCGGCGGGTTCTTGCGAGAGGGGAACGCCACCATCCTGGTCGGTGCAGAAGATGAAAAGGTGCCGGAAGTGCTCCAGCTCATCAAGGAGAGCTGTCACACCCGCACCCAGTTTGTGAATCCCCTCCCGCCGGTGATGGAGCCTGGCGAGCTGTACATGCCGGCCCCGGTGGAGGTGCAGGTCGGTGGCGCCACGGTCTTTGTCATGGATGTGCACGAGTTTTATCGCTTCTGATCAGAGGTCGTCCAGGCCTTCGGAGAGGCCGGCGGTCTCATCCTCGCCGGCGCCCAGCTCAGGCATGGCCTGCTCGATCTCTTCGGGGCTTTGGCCGGCTTCCAGCCGGTCAATCACTTCGTCCAGCTCGGGGCCCAGGTCTTCGCCCAGCTCACTGCTCATCTTGCGCATCCAGCGGGCGATACTGCGGGGATCATTCTCGTCCAGATCGGGCAGGTTGCTCGGGTCCGCCAGGTCATCCAGCCGGCTCTCTTCGGAGCGCACCACCGAGACGCGGGAGACCAGACGCGTCAGGTGTGTGCCCTGACAGCGAGGGCATTGGGGGGTACCGGATTCCGCTTCGGAGAAAGTGCGCCAGAAGATGCTGATGCGCCGCCGGCAGTCATGACAGATATATTCGTAAATGGGCATGGCAACCGACTCCTTTCGCCGAAGTGTACTGCACGGGGATTATACCGAAAGGGTATCGCCGGCGGCAAATCCAGCGGTTCATGACTCTTTCCAGCACCATCGCTTTGAGGGCGTTGGAAGAGTCCAGAAATACCCTGGTTCGCGAAGCCGGCGCAGGCCGGCTTCGCAAAGAATCCGATCATGCACAAACCCGTCGGCTGTGGGGGAAACATGAATGGGACCGGACTGGCGTTTTTGAACGTGGGATTTGGGAGCATCATCGCCGCTCATCGCATTATCGCAGTGCTGGCCGCCGAATCCGCACCAACGCGCCGGCTGGTTCGTCAGGCCAAGGAAGAGGGGCGCGCCATTGACCTGACCTGCGGGCGAAAGACCCGCACCGCAATCCTGATGGACACCGGCCACGTGGCCCTCGTATCCCTGCATCCGGGGACCGTCGCCGGCCGACTGCGCGAACTTACCAACAATGGTGGGCTGACCCATGTCGACGACAGCGGAGAATAACCATTGGCCCCCGTGCGAGGGCAAGGCGGAAGAGCCGTTCGCCCTGCCGGCTTCCCTTCGGCCGGGCCGGCAGGACCCGCCCGCCGATGACCCCTTTGCCCTGGCCGCCCAACCCCAGCCCCTGGTGGTGGTGATCTCCGGCCCCTCGGGGGTCGGCAAGGACGCCACCGTCCGCCGCATGAAGGAGCTGGGACTGCCCTTCCACTTCGTGGTCACTGCCACCACCCGCCCTCGCCGGCCGGGGGAGGTGGACGGCGTGGACTATCACTTCCTGACCCATCAGCAGTTTCAGGAACTGCTGGAGCGGGACGAACTGTTGGAGCACGCCATCGTCTACGGCGAGCACAAGGGCATTCCCAAGGAGCAGGTGCGGCGGGCGCTGGCCAGCGGCCTGGACGTCATTATGCGCCTGGATGTGCAGGGCGCGGCCACGATCCGCAAGCTGATGCCGGATGCGGTGCTTATTTTCCTGGTGCCGTCTTCGGAGGAGGAGCTGATCCGCCGGCTGGAACAGCGCAAGACCGAAACCCCCGAAGGCCTGGCAACCCGCATCGCTACCGCCAGGCAGGAGATGGAGCGCATTCGCGAGTTTGACTACGTGGTGGTCAACAGCGACTGTCACCTGGACGAGACCGTGGAGCAAATCCGGGCCATTATCATCGCCGAGAAGTGCCGGGTGCGCAAGCGCCGCTTCCAGATTTGACCGCCCCTGCCGGCCGGCGCCGGCCCATACGGGCGGAGCAAGGAGGGATGAATTATGGCGGTGATGGAGTTTCGTGGCGTGCGTGAGCCGGCCATCGCCGGCACCTGGTACCCTGGGTCCCCGACCGCACTGCGCCGCACCATCGAGGAATATCTTTCCCGGGTGCCGGCGCAGGCCCTGCCGGGGGAGATCATCGGACTGATCGCGCCGCACGCCGGCTATATGTATTCCGGCCAGGTGGCGGCTTACGCCTACCGGCAGATCAAGGGCCGGCAGTATGATCGCGTCATCGTCGTCTCCCCCGTGCACCGGGCTTACATCGCCCGGGCACAGGCAGTGGTCACCGCGGTCGAATACTACCGCACCCCGTTAGGGGACATCCCTGTGGACGTGGGGTTTCTCCGCCGGCTGGCGGAGCGCATCCCCCTCGGCCTGCTGCGCGATGACGACGAGCACTCGCTGGAGATCCAACTCCCTTTCCTCCAGGTAACCCTTCCTTCCTTCCACCTGGTGCCCATTATGATGGCGGATCAGTCCCTGCTTTTCTGCCAGGACCTGGGCCAGGCGCTGGCCGAAGCGGTCAGGAAGGAGGCCGGCAGTACCCTGTTCGTCGCCAGCACTGACCTCTCCCATTTCTACCACGATCGCACGGCGCGAGAGCTGGACCAGACGTTTATCCGCTATGTCGAGGCTTACGACGTGCCGGGCCTGGCCTACGCCGTGGGCCAGGGGAAGACGGAGGCCTGCGGCGCCGGCCCGGTCATCACCGTCATGACCGCCTGCAAGCTCCTAGGCGCCCGGGAGGCGCGCATCCTGCATTACGCCAATTCGGGCGACGTGACAGGGGATTTCTCGCGCGTGGTGGGATATGCCGCCGGCGTGATCCTGCGGTAGCCGGACGCCGGCGCGAGAGTACGAGCATGCGCTATGCCGAAGTAGCGGTCAACGTTCCCATCTATCCCTACGGGCGGAAACAGGATATGCCGGGCGAAAGCCCGACGGACGTGCGGGAGCGGCTCCTGCGCACCTTCCATTATGCGGTCCCCGGCGAATGGGAGGAGCGCCTGCGGCCGGGGCAGTTGGTGCAGGTGCCCTTCGGCAAGGGGCCGGCCCAGGGCATCGTGGTGGCGCTGGCGGACTCATCCCCGGTGCCGGAGACCCGCTACCTCACGGCGATCCTCGAGGAACAGCCGGCGGTGACGCCGGCGCAGATCGCCCTGGCGCGCTGGATCAGCCAGGAGTACCTCGTGCCCCTGTTTGCCGCCCTGCAGTTAATGCTCCCCCCTGGACTGCCTCAACGCTCCCGTCTCCGCGTCAGATGGACCGGCCCGGACGAACTGCCGCCCGACCTGCGGCCGGCGGAGCGCCGGCTGGCCGAGCTTCTGCGGGAGAGCGGAGAACTGAGCAGTGAGGAATTGAGCCGGCACATGCCGGAGGCCCAGTGGCGGCGCGCCGCGGCTTCCCTGGCCTCGCGCGGGCTGGTCTATGCCGGCGTCCAGCTCGCCGCGCCGCGCGTGCGCCCCGTGTTCGACCGCACGGTCTGTGCCAGGGTGCAGAACCCGCGGCAGGCGCTGTTATCCTCTGCCCTGGGACGCGACAGCGCACCGGCGCGCCTCCTGCAGGCGCTGATGGCCTCGAACGACCCTCTGCCCGAATTGGAAGCCCTGTGCGCCCAGGCCGGCTGTACCCCTCAGGCGGCCCGCTCCCTGGAGCAAAAGGGGCTGATCCGCATCCTGCCGGCCCAAACCCTTGTCCGGCCGGCCCCGGCAGAGCACCTGCCGGCGGACTGGGAATCGGCCCTGCGCAGTGCGCCGATGGTGAAGGGGATGCAGGCCCTGCTCCAGCGGCCGGAGCCGGCCGCTCCCCTTCCGATCACCGAGGCCTGCCGGCTCACCGGCCTGACGCGCTCCCAGGTGCGCCGGCTGGCGGAGCGGGGGCTGGTGACCATCATCGAACAGCCGGCGCTTGTGACGCTGGCAGTGGAACCAGCCGCGGCAGAAGAGGCACTGCTGGACCTGAAGGGCCTGCGGAAGTATCTGCCGGCGCTGGAGTTCTTGGCACGGGAGGGCCGGCCGGTCTGGGTGGGGGCGGTGTACGCCGAGACCGGTGCCAACGCCGGCATCCTGCGGGAGCTGGCAGAAGCCGGCCTGATTCAGATGGAGGAACAGGAGCGCCGGCGCGACCCCCTGGCGGGGATAGCGCCTGTCCCCGATCAGCCGCCGCGCCTGACGCCGGACCAGGAGCAGGTCTGGCGCGAGATCGAGGGGGCGCTGGAAGCCGGCCGGCGGGAGGTCTTCCTGCTCCACGGCGTGACCGGCAGTGGCAAGACGGAGATATACCTGCGCGCCCTGGCAAAGGCGCTGGAGGCCGGCCGGCAGGCCATCGTCCTCGTGCCGGAGATTTCCCTGACGCCGCAGACCATCCGCCGCTTTGCGGCGCGCTTCCCTGGTCGCGTGACGACCCTGCACAGCGAGCTGTCCGTCGGCGAGCGCTACGACCAATGGCGCCGCATTCGCGACGGCGAGGTGGATATCGTCATCGGCCCCCGCTCGGCGGTCTTCGCGCCCCTGCCCCGTCTGGGCATCATCATCTTGGACGAGGAGCATGAGGCCGCCTACAAAGCCGAGCCCATGCCCACTTATCACGCCCGCGACGTGGCCCTTCAGCGTGCCGCCATCGAAAACTGCACCGTCATCCTCGGCTCGGCGACGCCCAGCCTGGAGAGCTACTACCGCACCCTGCGGGGGGAATTCCGCCTGCTGGAGCTTCCTCAGCGGGTGATGGGCCATGCCCGCCAGATCGCCGAACAGCGGGAGCGCCTGCACATCCCGCCCGAACGCGCCCGCGCCCATCCCCTGGGGCCGGAATATGAGGAGGCCTGTTTCATCGAACTGCCCGAGGTCGAGGTGATTGACATGCGGCACGAACTGCGCGCCGGCAACCGCAGTATCTTCAGCCGGCGGCTCCAGGAGGCCCTGCGGCAGGTGCTGGAGCGGGGCGAGCAGGCCATCCTCTTCCTCAACCGGCGCGGCATGGCCACCGTCGTCTCCTGCCGCGACTGCGGCTATGTGGTGCGGTGTGAGCGGTGCAGTGTGCCCATGACCTATCACGAGGGGAGCCGGCTCCTCATCTGCCATCACTGCAACCACCGCATGCCGGCGCCGGCGGAATGCCCCTCCTGTGGGAGCCGGCGCATCCGCTACCTGGGCATGGGCACAGAGCGGCTGGAGAGCGCCCTGCAGGAGCTGTTCCCCGGCGTGCGCACCCTGCGCTGGGACCGCGATGTGACCGGCGTGAAGGGTGCCCATGAGCGCATCCTGGACCAGTTCAGCGCCGGCCAGGCGGATGTGCTCATCGGCACGCAGATGATCGCCAAAGGGCTGGACCTGCCGCTGGTAACGCTGGTGGGGGTGGTGCTGGCGGACACCGCGCTCTATCTGCCCGATTTTCGCGCCGCGGAGCGGACGTTTCAGCTTCTGGTGCAGGTAGCGGGCCGCGCCGGCCGCAGTATTTTGGGCGGACGCGTCATCGTGCAGACCTACACCCCCGAGCATTACAGCATCCAGCATGCGGCCCAGCATGATTTCGCCGGCTTTTACCGGGAGGAACTGGCGTTTCGACAGCAACAGGGCTATCCGCCCTTCTGCCGGCTGGCGGCCCTGCGCTTTGCCCATCGCGATGCGGGCAGGGCACAGACAGAGGCCGAGCGGGTGCACCGCCTGCTGGCGGATTACCTGCGCCGGCGGGGCTTCCGCGATGTGGAGCTCTCGGGGCCGGTGCCCTGCTTCTTCGCCCGGGTGCGCGGCGCGTACCGCTGGCAGATTATCGTGAAGGCGAGCGAGCCGGCGGAGGTGTTCGGGGGATTCCCGCTCCCCGCCGGCTGGCGGCTGGATATTGACCCGGTGTCGCTGTTGTGAGGGGACGATCGCTGGCTTCCGTAACCGCGCCGCCTGCCGCGGGGCCATATACAGCTCACTATCATCCTCTCTCTATCCGCGACTGTTCCCCCTGTAGCTTTATAGGGCCTACGTGACTTGACCGTCAGCGCGTCGGGCAGGGCGGGTGATTGATGAAATTCACCGCTGATGCTATAATGCCGCGCAATGTCGGGCTGTGATGCAGGAGGTGGGGATGGATTTCGCCGGGAAAAGGGCGCTGGTGACAGGTGGCTCGAGCGGCATCGGCAAGGCGACCGCCAGGGCGTTGGCGGCCGCCGGCGCGCATGTGTGCATCATCGCTCGGACGCCGGGGAAGATAGACGAAGCGCTGGAAGATATCCGTTCTTCTGCGGCAGACCCTTCCGGGCAAACGCTCATCGGGAAGCCGGCCGATGTGTCCGATTACGCGCAGGCCCAGGCCGTCGTGCGGGAGCTGGTGCGGGAAGGATGGGAGCCGGACCTGCTGTTCAATTTCGCCGGCATCGCGCACCCGGGCTACTTTCACGAGCTTCCGCTGGAGGTGTTCCGCCGCACCATGGAGACCAATTTCTTCGGCACCCTGCATATGTGCAAGCTGGTCGCCCCGCTGATGATGCGCCGCCGGCAGGGGCATATCGTCAACACCTCATCGGTGGCCGGCTTTATCGGGGTCTTCGGCTACACCGCCTACGGCGCGTCCAAGTTTGCCGTGCGCGGCTTCACCGACGTACTGCGGAGCGAGCTGAAGCCGTATGGTGTGCGGGTGTCCATCCTCTTCCCGCCGGACACCGACACACCGCAGTTGTGGGAGGAGAACAAGATCAAGCCGGCCGAGACGCGTGCATTGGCCGGCAATGTCAAGGTCATGCGCCCGGAAGAAGTGGCACGGCAGTTACTGCGCGGGGTGGCGCGAGGACAGTACATTATCCTGCCGGGCCTGGAGAGCAAGCTGGTCTATATGGCGGCCGGCCTGCTGGGCGCCAAACTGCACTGGTTCCTGGATGCCATCGTCCGAAAGACCCAGCAGGAACGGGGAGGCCCGCCGCCGGTGCGCGACGAACTGCTGGCCGAACTCTACGGCTTGCGGGAGCAGAGCGACGGCGATGGATGAGGTGGGATTTTCTCTGCCGAGCCAGGCCCAGGCCGCGTTCATGAAGGCCCTGCGCCGCGGCGAGCGCTACGCCATGCGGCGGGAATGGCGCGGCCTGCCGGCGGAGCTCCTGCCCTTCAACGTCGTGGTGCGCACGCTGGGGCTGTTCCGCCGGGAAGAGCGCGGGGTGCAGGAAGTGCCCCTCGACGCCATTGTCGGGAGCGTGGACCGCGTCGGCGATTTCTGGCGCAATTTCCTGCCGCGGCATTCCTACCTGCGCGAGCGCTGGTGCCGGGTCTATGCTTACGTGGTCGAGAACGGCCCGGACCCCGTCTCGCTGTTCAAGATCGGGGATATCTACTTCGTCAATGACGGCAACCACCGGGTCTCGGTCCTGCGGGCGCTCGACGCGACCACCGTCGAAGCCCATGTGGTGGAGTATCCGTGCCGCGTGGCGCTGGGGCCGGACCTGCCCCTGGCGCGGGTGCCGTGCAAGGCGGCCTACGCGGAGTTCCTGGAGCAGACCGACCTCGACCTATCGCGCCCGGAGGTGAATATCGAGCTTTCGGACGCGACGGGGTACCGGGTGCTGGAGGAGCATATCGCCGGCCACGCTTACTGGCTGGAATATACCTCCGGCCGGCCGGTTTCCGTGTTCCGCGCCGCGGCGAGCTGGTACGACCTGGTATATATGCCGACAGTGCAGTTGATCCGGGAGAAGAAGCTCCTGCGCGATTTCCCGGGCATGTTCGAGGGGGATTTGTACATCATCGTGACGCGCCATCATCGCGAGCTGGTGCGGGCGCTGGGCCGGCCGGTGCCGCTGGAGCAGGTCATCGAGCATCTGCGCGTCACGCAGGCGCGGCCGCTGTGGCGCCGGCTCTGGTACCGCCTGACGCGGCGCTGGGCGCTGAAGCTTCCGCCGGCGCCGCCGGAGATGACGCCGGTCGAGGCGGCCGCACGCGCCGGCCGGCGGATATGGCAGTTCCCGACGCGAACCGCCGATGCGGAGGAGAGCGCGCCTGCGGCCGGGGGGCAGGGGGAGTAGCCCCACCCCCGGCCCCTCCCCGCAGGCAGGGAGGGGATGGCCCCACCCCCGGCCCCTCCCCGCACGCGGAGAGGGGAGATTGGCTTTTCGCCGCGGGCAGGGGCGGAAGGTACCAAGGCGGAAGCATCTGGGTTATTTATGGACCGAACGACGGCATAAGGAGGACTGCATGAGCCAACCGACGAAAACTGGGAGGACAGCCGCTCGCCGGCCCGGCCTTGTCATGGCGCTGGCGGTGGGGGCGTTCCTGCTGGGCGCGCTGGGTGTGCTGTTATGGCGGGTGCTGGGCGCGCCGGCCGGCGCGGAGATGCCGATCGCCGGCGGAGGGACCGCGGCCGGCAACCTGGTGGCGCGTCCCCCGACCCAGTCTCCCACAGCCGCCCCGCTCACCCTGGGCATCGCCCACACCAACGACACCTGGGGCTATCTCTTCCCCTGCGGCTGACGGCCCAAAGTCGGTGGAGTGACCCGTCGGGCCACAAAGCTGGATGAATTTCGCGACAGGCTGGTCCATGTGCTGGTGCTGGACGCCGGCGACAGCCTGGTGGGGGATGGAAATCTGGCGGACCGTACCAAAGGTGCCACGAGCGTTGAGGCAATGAACCGGCTGGGCTATGACGCCGCGGCACTGGGGCCGAAGGACCTGGCGTTGGGGGAAGAGGTACTGCGCAAGCGGATGGCCGAGGCACGCTTTGCCTTCCTGTCGGCCAACGTGCGCGCCGCCGGCACGGGCGAGCTGTTGGCACAGGCCTATGTGGTGCGGGAAATCGGCGGGCATCGTGTCGCCATCATCGGGCTGACCGAGAAGGCGGATGTGCCGGGGTTCATCATTGACGACCCGCTGGAGACCCTGCGCCGGCTGGTGCCGGAGGTCGCCGCGACCAGCGACATCGTCATCCTGCTGACGCACACGCCGGCCAGCCAGACGCGCCAGCTCCTTCAGGCGGTGCAGGGCATTGATATCGCCGTGAGCGGCGGGGTCGAGCCCCTGCCCGACGGCGAGATGGTGGGGGAGGCGTTCCTGGTGCATGCGGATGTGCCGTCACCCGGGCATGCCGGCCGGTATCTGGGGCTGGTGACGGCGGTGTTCGATGGGCAGGGCCGGCTGGCGGAGCACAATCAGGAGATCGTCGCGCTGATGGAGGACATCCCCGAGGACCCGGCGATGCTGGACTGGCTGATCAACAAGGCGCCGTATATGGAATAAGGGGCACAGGTTCGACCGCCGACTGACAGCCTTTTCCGGAGAGGCGCGCGGCCGCGGCGGGGGGACAGGGCGCGGGAGATGGGGGCGCAGATTGATGCGCCGGTGCAGTTGTGGTGATGATCGCCTTTATGGATTCAGCGCTTGGGCCGGCTGATGATGGACAGGTAGCGCGCTTCCTCATCCCCCAGGGCGCGCACGCTCTCCAGGAAGCGGTTCTCGAAGTAGATGCTGTCACCGGCGGCCAGCTCGTAGCGCTCGCCGGCGATGGTGACCTCGATGCGGCCGGCGAGCACCAGGATGCACTCTTCGGAGGGTTCTGCCAGCGGCTGTTGGACCATATTGCCGGCGTCGGCCCGCGCCTTGACCTCGAACACCACCAGGTCGCGCGTCAACTGCGGCGTGACGATCTCATACGTGACATTGCCCGGCGGGAAGGTCATGCGCGCCCGCCGGTGATAGCGCACGATGGGCGTGTGATTGGGCGGCTCCCCCATGAGCTGATAAATCGGGAGCTTGAGGGCGTTGGCGATGCGCCGGATGGAGGCCAGGGTCGGGTTGCCGATGCCGCGCTCCAGGTTATTGATGAAGGTGGGGCTTAGATCGGTCATCTTGGCCAGGTCGCGCAGGCTCAGGCCCATTTCCTTGCGCCGGGCGCGGATGCGCTCCCCGATATGAAGCCCCACATTGCGGTCGGTCGGATACGTTTCTTCTGGGTCCTGCGGTCCAATCATCTCGTCCCTCCTGTGCGGTATGCATATTGTATACCAGGGGACGATATTGTCAACTATGGCGGAAGTGTGGTACGCACCTCGCCCCCGGCCGGCCCCCGCCTCCTGTGCTACGAGGGTGTGCGGGCGCGCCGGCGCGCGGCGAGATATATCCCCAGCAGGCCAACGCCCGGCAGGATGCTCAATCCGCAGACCCCGGGGGAGGGAGCCGGCGCCGGCGTGGAGGGAGCTGGCGGCGTGCCGGCGGCCTCTGCCGAAGGGGATGGGGTGCCTACGGCCGGCAGTTGCCGCGGCCCCAGCCCCAGGCTCTTCCGCCACTGGCGGTCCAGCTCGTCCAGCCCGAAGCCGTACACCTTCTGCAGGGCATCCTCCTGGTACGCCCCCTGCTTGAACTCTTGCAGGAGCGCGACCATTTTCTCACGCCCGTAGGTATCCAGCAAGAACTTCACCAGGCTGTACGACTCGGCGTAAAACAGGTCCACCTTGGCGGGGTCGCCGCTGTAGCCGGAGAGGGAGCGGACGGAGATGAGGTCATCCTGCTGGATGGCCTGTTCGAGGGCGCGGCGGTTGCGCGCCGGCAGTTCCCCCTCGGCGTACATGGCCAGCCCCTCGTCCAGCCAGCGCGGCAGGTCGCCGAACGGGTTCTTCGTCGCCAGGCCGACCACGATATGGCTCAGCTCATGGGCCAGGGTCTGTTCCAGGTCTGGCTCACTGCCCAGTAGCAAGAGCGTGTCATCGGCGACCACCATCCCCAGCGTCACCGTCATCTCGTCGTAGCGCTCACTGCGCGAGGGCAGGGCCAGGCGCATATCGTTTCGGTTGGCGTAGACGTAAATGTGGATGGGCTGTTCGAGGGTGACTCCGATCTCCTGTTCCAGCTTCTCCAGCACCTGCAGGGCCTGCTGGAGAAGCCCTTCGGCTTTCCTGGCGTCGCGGTAGGCGTAGACGTGCACCAGGTCGCGGGCATATTCCTGCCAGTCGAAGCGGTCATCCTGATAGATGAAGGAATAAGGGGTAGTGTGGGTTTGCCGGCCGGCGGCGTCGCTGATCTGCCAGTAATATGCGATGAGGGCGCCGGGATACAGCGAGCCGGGGAACAACTGCCAGCGCCACTCGGCCTGCACCTGCCGGCCGGGCCGGAATTCCGGATAGGCGCGCGTGACCACGCGGCTGTCCCCCACCCGGTAGAAGAGGATGACCGATTGGATATCGGCATCACTCTGCGCCGTCAGGCGGAAGCGGACTTCCTTGGCGAAGGAGTAGTTGGCGCTGGAATCAAGCACCTGGATGCCGGCGCCCTGGCCCCATACCAGGCCGGCCGGCGCCGCCAGCAGGAGGATGAACAGCACCAGGACAAGGGGAAACCACCAGCGAGATCGCTTCATGTTCGTCAACCCTTGGGCGGAGGCACGGGCAGTTGATCCGCCGGCGTCGTGCTCCAGCGGTTCCCGATCTCCTCCAGCATGAACGGGATATCATCAATGATCGGGTACTTGCGGCCGCACTCCTGGCACACCAGCCAGCACTCTTTCACCAGCTCCAGCAGTCCCTCCTGACCCTGCGGGGCGCAGTGGGGACAGCGCAGGATGGAGAGCAGTTCCTGGTCAATCATGAGATGGCCTCCTTGCGGCTGGGCATTGGTATTTGCCGGCCGTAGTATAGCACAAGAAATGCAGAGGTTCAATTCCCCCGACTTGCCGCACAAAGGACCGTACCTTCCCCTCAACCGATCGAGCGGGGGGCCGGGAAAGCCGGCCCATGTCCCATCCGTGGGTGAGGGCCTCTCGGCCTCGCCCGGCTTTGACACGCCGGCGACGTTGTGGTACATTCCGTTCGGATGGTCAGATCATCATAACACTTCTGGGACAGGAGGGGAATATGGCGAGCATGACCCCACGCCAAAGGGTGCTGGCGGCGCTCAACCACCAGGAAGTGGACCGCGTGCCCATTGACCTCGGCGGCACGCCCAACAGCACCATTTGCACCGGTGCATATCTGCGCCTGGCCGAGTTTCTGGGAGTGCCCATTACCTCTCCCAAGGTCATTAACCTGGCCTTCGAGATCGTGGAGATGGACGAAGCTGTCCTGCGGCTCCTGCCCGTGGATACCCGGCCGCTGTTCATCAACCCGCCGGCGCGCTCGCGCACGCGCTGGCTGGATGAATCCACCTTTGTGGATGAATGGGGCATCACCTACCGCCGGCCGGCCGGCTGGCCGCAGTTCGACATGATCGCTCACCCCCTGGCCGAGGCCGCGCTGGCGGACGTCGAGCGCTTCGAGGGGCCGGATGTGGAGGATGAGGGGCGCTACGCCGGCCTGCGCGAGAAAGCGCGTCAGCTCCATGAGGATACTGATTACGCCGTCTGCGCCTCGACGCTGGACACCACCCTCTTCGACCGCGCCTGCTGGCTGAGGGGCACGGCGCGCTTCCTGATGGACCTCCTGCTGGACCCATCCTTTGCCCTGGCACTGCTGGAGAAGGTGGCGCAGATCCAGTTCCGCCGGCTGGAGCGCTTCCTTCAGGAAGTCGGCCCTTATGTGGACGTGGTCATGGTCTCCGACGACATGGGCATCCAGACGGGGCCGCTCTTAAGCCTGGAGCTGTACCGCAAAATGGTAAAGCCCTTTCACCGCCGCTATATGGAGCTGATCCGGCGCTGGACGGACGCCAAGATCGTCGTGCATGCCTGCGGTAGCATTGTGGACCTGGTGGAGGATTACATCGAGATCGGGGTGGATGCGCTGAACCCGATGCAGGTGTCCGCCACCGGCATGTCGCCGGAGAACCTGAAAGCCCGCTTTGCCGGCCGCATGGCCTTCTGGGGCGGCATTGACACCCAACGGCTCCTGCCGCGCGGCACCCCGGAAGAGGTGCGGGCCGCCGTCCGCCATACCATTGATGTGATGAACCATTCGGGCGGATACGTGCTGGCGGCGGTGCACAACATCCAGGACGATGTCCCGCCGGAAAACATCTGGGCCATGCTCGATGAGGCGGCGCATTACCGGCCATGAGCTGACTTCGCACGGTTTGGCGGCGCGGCAAAACCGGGTTATAATTATCCCGAGTTTCACGCGCTGGATCAAGGAGGTACGATGTCGCCGGCAACCGTGCACATCCGGCTCTATTCCATTCTGCGCAAGTTCGCTCAGGAACACGGCTACGACGGCCACCTCACCCTGCAGGTCGAGGAAGGTACGACGATAGATCAGATTCGCGAGCGCATCGGCATCCCCCCGCGCTGGGCAAACCGCTATCTGAAAGAGGCCAAACCCCTGCCCCCGGATTATGTGGTTCAAGATGGCGATGTGATTGACATCCTGCCGCCGACCATCGGCGGGGGATGAAAACAGCCGGCCGGCGGGTATGCCCCCATTTTCTTTAGGAGAGAGGCGCATGAAAGGTCGAAAACTGCTGATGATTCCCGGCCCGATCGAGTTCGACCCGGCGGTACTGCGGGAGATGGGGAAACCCACCACCAGCCACCTGGACCCCTGGTTTATGGAGCAGTTCGGCCAGGCGCTGGAACGCATGCGCGAGGTGTTCATGTCCCCCAGCGGCCAGCCCTTTATCGTCGCCGGCACCGGCACCCTGGCCATGGACATGGCCGGCGCCAACCTGATCGAGCCGGGCGATCGGGCGCTGGTGGTGAACACAGGTTACTTCGGCGACCGCTTCGGCGCCCTGATGGAGCGCTACGGCGCGCAGGTGGACCATGTGCGGGCTGAGGTCGGCGACATGCCGGCCCTGGAGCAGGTGGAAGCGGCCCTGCGATCCCATTCCTATAAGCTCGTCACGGTCACCCAGGTGGATACCTCCACCGGCGTGCTGGCGGACGTGAAGGGCGTGGCGGCGTTGGCGCGCCAATACGGCGCGCTGGCCGTGGTGGACGGCGTCTGCTCGGTCGCCGGCGAGGAACTGCGCATGGACGAATGGGGGGTGGACCTGGCGCTGACCGCTTCCCAGAAGGCCGTTGGCGCCCCACCGGGGTTGGCGCTGGTGGTGGCCGGCCCGCGCGCCCTGGAAGCCTGGCGCAAGCGCAAGACACCCGTCTGCAATTACTACGCCGATTTCGGCAATTGGCTGCCCATCATGGAGGCCTACGAGGCGCGCAAGCCGGCCTACTTTGGCACGCCGGCGGTCAACCTCGTCGCCGCCCTCAACGTCAGCCTGGGACAGATCCTGGCCGAGGGCATGGAGGCACGCATTGCCCGGCACCGCAAGCTCAGCGACGCCTGCAAGGCCGGCGTCACGGCGCTCGGCCTGCGCCAACTGCCGCGCGAGCACTGCCGGGCCCATACGATGACCGCGCCGTATTATCCCGAAGGGGTGGATGCCTCGCTGGTGGGGAAGATCGGAGCCGCCGGCGTCATCGTGGCCGGCGGACTGCATCCCGCCTGCCGGGCGCAGTATTTCCGCATCGGACACATGGGCGCCCACACCCCGGCCGATATCCTGGCGGTGATGGGCGCGCTGGAGAGCGCCCTGGCCGCCAGCGGCTACGCCTTCGAGCACGGCGCCGGCGTGGCCGCCGCCCAGAAGGTGTTCCTGAGCTGAGACATCACACAGCCCCAGCCCCCAACCACAGGCTGGGGCTGTGCATCCCAAGGACCTGTCAACGGAGGTGCGGGGTGGACTTCAAGGAACTGCTCGCCCCCTATATGGATGAAATGCTCCGCTGTACGCGATGCGGCTTCTGTCAGGCGGCATGCCCGACGTACGATGCCCTGCGCATGGAATCGGCGGTGGCGCGCGGCAAGATTCAGCTACTGCTCTCGGTGCTGAACGGCCGGCTGGACCTCAGCCCCAAGCTGAGCTATTACGTGTACCGCTGTCTGGACTGCCGGCTGTGCCAGCAAACCTGCCTGAGCGGTGTCCGCACTGATGAGATCTTCGAGGGGGCGCGCCGCTGGCTGGCCCATGTGGATGCCCTGCCGGCCCCGCTCCGGGCGCTGGAGGAGCGCGTGTTCACCAGCCACAACATCGCCGGCGAGGACAATACGCACCGCACCTTGTGGCAGGAGAACATGAACCTGGAGGTGCCCGCCGGCCAGCCGGCGGAAGCGGTCTTCTTCGTCGGGTGCGTCGCCAGCCTGTATCCCATGGTCTACAGCATCCCCCAGGCCTTCGTCCAGGTGCTCCAGCGCGCCGGCGTCACCTTTACCACCCTGGGCGGCGAGGAATGGTGCTGTGGCTATCCCCTCATCTCCGCCGGCCGCGATGTGGAGCCGCTCATCGAGCATAATATCCGCGCCGTGGAGGTATTGGGGGCGCGCTGGCTGATCACTTCCTGTCCCTCCTGCTACCATACCTGGAAGCTGAAGTATCCGCCGGCCTCCTTCCAGGTGGTGCATGCCACGGAACTGCTGGCGGCGCTGATAGACGAAGGGCGCATTGTGCCGGCCCACCCGCCGGCACTGCGCCGGGCCGGGGACACTGCCGGCCCCCTGCGCGTGACCTATCATGACCCCTGCGACCTGGGCCGCAAGAGCGGCGTCTACGATGCCCCGCGCCATGTCATCACTTCCCTGCCAGGGGTGGAGCTGGTGGAAATGTCCACCCATCACGCCCTGGCCACCTGCTGTGGGGGCGGCGGGAACCTGGAATCCATTGACCCGGAGCTTTCAGCGCAGATCGCCGGCCGCCGGCTGGCCCAGGCCCAGCGGGTCAAGGCAGAGGTGATCGTGACGGCCTGCCAGCAGTGCCAGCGCACCCTGGGCATGGCCGCACGGCGTCAGCGCCTGCGCATGCCCGTCATGGATGTGGCGGAGCTACTGCTGTCCACCCTGGAGGAGCCGGCCTGATGCCGGCAGGGAGCAGTGCGATGATAGACGAGAGCATCCTTCATGCCTTGCGGGAAATTGTTGGCCCGGAACATGTGCTGACGGACCCGGAGGACCTCCTGCTCTATGCCTATGACGCGTCCATCCATTCCGGCCGGCCGGATGTGGTGGTTTTCCCGGAGAGCACGGAGCAGGTCTCCCGCATTATGGCGCTGGCACATGCCCACCGCATCCCCGTCATCCCGCGCGGGGGCGGCACTAACCTGAGCGGAGGCTCTGTGGCCTCCCAGGGCGGCATTGTGCTGACCCTTTCGCGCATGACAAAGGTGCGCGAGATTGATATTCCCAATCAGCGCGCCGTGGTGGAGGCCGGCCTGTACAACCTGGCACTGCAGGAGATCCTTGCGCCGTACGGCTACCTGTACGCGCCGGACCCGGCCAGCCAGAAGGTCTCCACCCTGGGCGGCAACGTGGCGGAGAACGCCGGCGGCCCCCACTGCCTGAAGTACGGCGTCACCACCAACCATGTGCTGGGACTGGAAGTGGTGCTGTACGACGGCCGAGTGATCCAGCTCGGCGGCAAAGCGTTTGACACGCCCGGCTATGACCTGGTGGGCCTGCTGGTCGGTTCCGAGGGCACCCTGGGAGTCGTTACCGCGGTGACGGTGCGCCTCCTGCATGTGCCCGAGGCCATCAAGACCATGCTCGCCATTTTCGACGACCTGGACGGTGCCAGCCAGGCGGTATCCGACATCATCGCCGCCGGCATTGTGCCGGCCACGCTGGAGATGATGGACCAGTTGATGATGCGCGCCGTCGAGGAGGCCACCCATGCCGGCTATCCTACCGACGCCGAGGCGGTGCTCATCATCGAGCTGGACGGTCTGAAGGACGGCATGGAAGAGATCGCCGAGCAGATCGTGGAGATCTGCCGGCGCAACCGCGCCCGGGCGGTGCAGGTGGCGCGGAGCGCGGAGGAGCGGGACAAGCTGTGGGCCGGCCGGCGCGGTGCCTTCGGCGCCACGGGCCGTATCAAGCCGGCCTACCTGGTCAACGACGGCACGGTGCCCCGCACCGCCCTCCCGCAGGTCCTGCGCCAGGTGCGGGAGATTGGCCAGCGCTACGGCCTGCCCATCGGCAACGTCTTCCACGCCGGCGACGGCAACCTGCACCCGCTCATTCTCTTTGACCCGCGCGAGGAGGGCATTCTGGAGCTGGTGGAGCGCGCCGGCGCGGAGATTATGCGCATTTGTGTGGAGGCCGGCGGCACCATCACCGGCGAACACGGCATCGGGCTGGAGAAAATCCACGGCATGCCGCTGATCGCCTCGCCGGCCGCCATCCAGGCCATGCGGTGGGTGAAAGAAGCCTTTGACCCGATTGACCTGTTAAACCCCGGCAAAGTCCTGCCGCAAACCAGCGTGGGAGTTCCATCATGAACCCCGAAGAGATGCTGACCAAGCTGGAGCGTGTGCTTTCACCACAGCAGGTGATCACATCGGACCTCTGTTCCGCGTGTGAGGTGGACGGCCGCCGGCCGTCCATCGTGGCGCGACCCCAGGATGCCGGCGAGGTGGGGGAACTGCTGGCGCTGTGCTCGCGCGAGGGCTGGGGGGTCATCCCCTGGGGAAGCGGCACGCAGATGGGCATCGGCAATATCCCCCGGCGCTACGACGTGGCGCTGGACCTGGGCGCGCTGGACGAGATTGTGGATTATGACGCGCCGAATTTGACGCTGACCGCCGGCGCCGGCTGTACCCTGCGCGCCCTGCAGGAGCTTGTGGAAGGCAAGCGACAGCTCCTGCCCCTGGACCCGCCGGCGGCCGAACGGGCAACGCTGGGGGGCGTGGTGGCCGCCAATGCCTTCGGCCCATCCCGCCTGCGCTACGGCGCGGCGCGCGATATCGTGCTGGGAATGCAGGTGGCGCTGGCGAACGGTGAGGTGATCGATGTGGGCGGGAAAACGGTCAAGAACGTCGCCGGCTATGACCTGACCCGCGCCTTTATCGGTTCCTACGGCACCCTGGGCGTCATCACGCGCGTGACCTGCCGGCTCTTCCCCATGCCGCCCGAGCGCCGCTGGATGCTGATCGGCTTTGACCGCGCCGGCGATGCCTTTGCCTTCGTCCAGCAGGTGCTCGATTCCGTCCTCCTGCCTACTTCCCTCGACCTGGTGCAGGGGCGCGTGGTGCCGAACCGCTCGGACGTATCCCTGTGGGGCGTCATCGGGTTGGAGGGGACGCCGGAGGTCATCCAGCGGCAGTACCGGGACCTGAGCGCCATGGCCGCCAGCGTGCAGGCCCGCCATGTGGAGCAGTTGGCCGACGAGGAACCAGAGGGCCAGCAGATCCGCCGGCTGGTGCAGGATATGCCGGCCGTTTCGCCGGAACCCCTGGTGGTGCGCCTGTATGTGCCCATCTCGGCAGTGGGCAGTCTCTGGTCCGCCGTCCAGCACCTGGAGGCGGAGGGCCAGGCCAGCCTGAACCTGTTGGCGCGCCCCGGCCTGGGCGTGCTGTACCTGATGGCGCAGGCGCGGGATGCGCACCTTTCGCTGATCGCCTCGACCCTGCAGTCGCTGGCCGGCGAGATGGGCGGCCATGCCATCATCGAACGCATCCCGGCGGAACATAAGGCACATTTGGACGTCTGGGGCACGCCCCGCTCCGATTGGCCGCTGATGCAGGCGCTCAAGGCGCGCTTTGACCCTGCCGGCATCCTTTCGCCCGGACGCTTTATCGGCCGGCTGTGAGCACAGCCCCTATCCATACACCTGGTGAGGCCCCATGTCCGATGACATCGTGATTCCACTGCCGTATGGGGATACCAACCTTTCCTTCCGTCTGCCCCGCCGCAACCTGCTCGGCGTCATGACGCCGGCGGACGTGCCGGCCGCGGCGGATCCCGCCGCCCTCGTTCGGCAGGCCCTGCGGGAGCCGGTGGGCCGGCCGCCCCTGCGGGACCTCGTGCGGGCCGGCCAGCGCATCGTCATCATCGTGGATGACATGACCCGTCCCACCCCCCAGCAGGTCCTGCTCCCTCCTTTGCTGGAGGAGCTGGAGGCCGCCGGCAGAAACCTTCACATCGAGATTCTCATCGCGACCGGCACCCATCGGCCCATGACGCCGGCGGAGATCGAGCGCAAGGTGGGCCGGCAGGTCATGTCCGCCTATCCCGTCATCAATCACGACGCCATGGACCGGGCCAACCTGGTGTACCTGGGCACCACGCCCAACGGCACTCCCATTGTGGTGAACCGCCGCGTGGTGGAGGCTGATTTGGTGGTGGCGGTGGGCAACACGGTGCCGCACTGCCTGGCCGGCTGGTCCGGCGGCGCGAAAATCATCCAGCCGGGCGTCTGCGGCGAGGAGACCACGCATCATACCCATGCGCTGAACATGTACAGCCCGGTGCCGCACCTGGGCCGGCTGGATAATCCCGTCCGCCAGGAGATCGAGGCGATTGTCCAGAGGGTGCGGCTGGACTGTATGATCAACACCGTGCTGAATGCCCAGGCAGAAGTGGTGCACGTCGTGGCCGGCGACCCCTATCACTCGCACCGGCGCGCCGTCGAGCTGGCGACCCCGATCTGGGTGCGGCCGGTGCCGGTCATGCCGGACATCGTGGTCATCTCCTCGCATCCTGCGGACCTGGACTACTGGCAGGGCGTCAAGGCGCTCTATGCCGCCGAGCTGGTGGTCAAGCGCGGCGGCGATATCATCCTTGTCTCCCCGTGCTGGGAGGGGATCTCCACCAACCCTCACCATCTGGAGGCCATGCGGCTGGCGCAAGGACTGCCTTCCAAGGCCATCCGCCACGAGGCGGCGCGCCGGGGCTTTACGGATTGGACGGGGCTGAACACCGCCGTCGTGGCGGCGCGGGTCAATGAGCTGGCCTATGTGCAGATGGTGACCAGCGGGTTGTGCGATGACGATCTGGCGGTAGTAGGGCATGCGCCGGCGGAGAGCATCGAGGCCGGCCTGGCGCGTGCCTTCGCCCGCCAGGGGGAGCAGGCGAAAGTGCTGGTCATCACCCACGGCGGCGATCTCTGTCCAGTCCTGCGGCCGGAGTGAGTCCAGTCCATGTCGGGGTCACCTGCGCCGGCGCGCCGGCAGGAAAAGAAGTGGCCGGTATTGCGCATACCGCTGGGCATGATGGTGCTCTTCTGGGGCCTGGGCATCGCCCTATGGCGCGCCACCGGCCGGCCCTTTTACCTCTTCAACTTCGGCTACATCGGCTCAGCCGTCGGGCTTGGGATGACGGCCTTCATCCTCGCGCCGCGCCGGCAGAAGCCCTGGGGCCGCCGGCTGGCGCAGTTCCTGGTGGGTTCCTATATGCTGGTCTTCCTGGGCCTTCTCCAGCGCGAGAACATGCAGTTGGAGGGCTTTTTCTTTTACCTGCTGGCCGGCACTTTCGCCGGCTCGGTCATCCATTACCTGGTGGCCAAGATCGTCGGGCCGTTGATCTTTCAGCGGGGATGGTGCGGATGGTCCTGCTGGACGGCCATGATCCTGGACTTGTTCCCCTTCCGCCGGCGGTTGCCCGGGCGACTGCCGGCGCCGTGGGGTTTCCTGCGCTACCTGCACTTTGCGCTCAGCCTGGGGCTGGTGCTGTGGCTCTGGTTTGGGCGCGGATATCGGCCGGCCGAGCAGGGATTGGAGGAACTCCACTGGCTGTTGGCAGGCAACGCCCTGTACTATACTGCCGGCATAGCCCTGGCCGTCATTCTGCGGGACAACCGCGCCTTCTGCAAATATCTATGCCCCATCCCCACGCTCCAGAAACTGCCGGCGCGCGCGAGCATGTTGAAGATCGCCGGCGATGCCGACCGATGCGACGGATGCGGCGCCTGCCTGCGCGCCTGCCCGATGGATATTCAGGTGTTCGAGTACGTGCGCCGGCGCCAGCGGGTGCTTTCGACGGAATGCATTTTTTGCATGGAATGCATATTCGCCTGCCCGCGTGGGGCTTTGCAGGTGAGCGCCGGCCTGGATGCCGGCGGCCCCGAATTCCTGCGGTACCGCTAACGGGGCATCTCCCCGCTGTCAAGGGAGGGGTATCTTTCAGCTAGTGCCTTTGGCAGCATAAGTCGTCCGGTACTCATACTTATCCGCCCGGTAGTATGAGAGGGTCTGTTCCACAAGCGTGCCATCGTTTGCAATCGCACGTGTGCGGATAATTAAAAGGGGGGTTCGCACCCTTACTCCTAATAAGGAGGCCTGTTCCGGAGTTGCAGCAGCACAACTGATGGTGTGGATAATTTCAGAGATTTCAATATTGTAACAATGAGAGAGAACCTCATATAAGGACTCTCGGGAGAAATCATGCGATGTAATATCGGGACAATGGTGTGTAGGAACTAGAGTATACTGTAAGGATACCGGGTCTCCATCACCATATCGCACTCGATACAGATGGAAGACCGGAGCGCCAGGAGTGAGTCCAAGCTCCGCGGCGAGAGCCTGGTCGGCCGGCCGGACCTCGCTAGTCAGAACCCGCGAGCTTGGTGTGCGCCCAAGCTCCCGCATCTGACGGGTAAAACTGCGATCCAGGAAGAACTCGGAGCGGCGTTCAGCTACAAACGTACCCTTTCCCGCATGTCGAGTGATCAGGCCTTTATTTTCCAATTGGGTAAGGGCTGCGCGCACAGTTTGGAGCCCGACCCGGTACTTCTCGGCCAATTCTTTGGCTGTAGGCAGTTGCTCGCCGACAGCATATTTCCCGGAACGGATGTCTCGCTCCAAGATTTCTGCCAGTTGATGGTATAAAGGCACAGGACTGCTGAAATCCAATTCGCTCATACTAAATATTATATGGCATTATACCAGTTTCGCAAGTTACTCCATTGTGTTCAACCATTTCTTAATGTCAATCACTCCTTCACGGCCGCTATCACATGCGATTTCGCTCAATTGATCTAGCGGTTTACCCTCACGCTGGATGATTACTTCCAATAACATGGGCAAATTCATGCCCGAAACCGCACACATCTCTTGTCTCAGCATCACCTCCTCAGAGATAACACGGGCCGGCGTGCCCCCGAACAGGTCCGCGAGCAGTAGGATTCCTTGCCCGTTATCAACCTTCTCGATAGCTTCGGTAAGAACTTCTCTCAAAGCCTCCGGCGTCATGCCTGGAGAGAAGACCACCGAAGCAATCTGTGCCAGGTCTCCGATAATCATCTCCGCCGAAGCAAGCAACGCCTTTGCGAATTCACCATGGGAAACCAGAACAATGCCCACCATTGTCATACCCTCAGAGGATAGCGTCCGAGCTGTGCGGCCAGGCGATACATTAGAACCACATTCTTACCAGGAGTATCAGGCTGGATATGATTGGCAGGTGCCAAGATATAGCCGCCACCTGGGGCTAATGTTGCCAATCTGATCCGAAGTTCTCTTTCTACATCCTCTTCAGTACCTGGCAACGCCTGTTGGATATCAATGGCACCATGAAAGCACAATCGGTCGCCAAATTCGGCCTTGATGCGTGCGGAATCCATGCCGGCCGCCAATGGCTGCAAAGGATTCAGCACCTCCACCCCTATCTCGATAAAATCGGGGATGAGAGGGTAGATTGACCCGCACGAATGAAAAAAGACTTTCGCCTGTGGAGCATATTCCTTTATCGTTCGGATAATCTCGGCATCATATGGTTTCAGCATTTCGCGATAGGTTTGGGGAGAAAAAAAGGGTCCTTGTTGTGTGCCATAATCCGAAGCATACTGTACAATTTGGACAAAAGGTCCTACCGCCTCTAATAAGACAGCATACAAACCCTTTAAAACATCGCATACTTTACGCGCAAGAGAATGTGCAAAGGGTTTGTCAATAAGAAGATCGACCAAAAATTGTTCGGTGCCTCGAAGAGCACAACACCATTCAAACACTCCTAAGGAAGTGGCAGGCCTTGCAATAATAGCATAATCCGTATGTTGGTACAGATATTGAGCGCGTTCCATAAGCCCATTAGTTCGTCCAGGCGCTCTTGGATCAGGCCATGGATATGCGTCCAAATCATTTATGGTTGCCGACGCCAGTGGGTGGCCCACAATCGCCACTTCCAGCCCAACGTTTTGATAAACACATCCCCACTCATCTGTATACGCGCCGTCTTGGGCAACATGTGGAACAAAGTCCGTGCGCTCTTTTAGCCCAATGTGGCGAAAGTCAATATCTAGTGCTTCTAGAACCCGCTCATCATAATAATTGGATGTCCGGCCTTTCCGATAGGGTGCAATGTCTCCCGAAATTCCTAAGACGCGCTTGACTTCGAAATACACTGGATCTGTCATATTATAAGACGCACCACCTAGGTCCAGCGGAACCCGATCCGGCTCTTGGTGGTTCAGGGCGATCAGAACCCGTTCGCGATGAGACATTTTGCTCATGTGTGTACTGTCCTCCGTGCATGCTTCGTTCGCATTCCACCACCCTTACGCAACGAAAGGGCAGGCATGGGTGCCTGAATTACAAAGCAGATCAGCTTGACAGCGCATTCTGGATGGCAAATAGCCGTTTGAAGGCAACCCATGCCTGCCCAGCATGTGGGCTACTTTAAAAGATACCCACAACGGCTCCGACGGCTCCCACCACTACGGTGAGGCCAAGTAGCCTCAGGATGCTCCAGTTCCTGAATTGATGCAGCCACCACAGAAGCGCGACTAACAGCAAGGCCAGCAACTTGGGCAAAATGCCATCCAGAATGCTCTGGAGAGAAGTCGTCTGTTGCTGGAAGGTCCATTGTAATTTCGTGGTCAGGCCAATATACGTGGCGGAGAGGGCTCCAATCACGCTCATACCCAACACTGTCATGATCTCGGTCAGCTGCTCGATGCGCCTCCCTGTAAGAAGTCCGGCTTCTGCCAGGTCAAGGCCTGCATTATAGCCGGCGTTGATCAGATACCAGGAGAGGGCAATGATTATCGCTGTCCATGACACGAAGAAGATGATGGGCCCGAGGATGTTCCCCTGGAGAGCGATGCCCATGCCAATGCTCAATAACACCGCGTTGGTGGCGCTGGCTAATAGCGAGTCTCCAATGGCTGCCAGGGGTCCCATCAGTCCGGTTTTCACGGCATTGATGGTCTCATCGGGAACCTCCGCTCCAGCTGCCCGTTGTTCCTCCAAAGAAATTACTACCCCGCTGACCGCTTGGCTCAAAGTTGGCTCCGTATTGTAAAAGACCAGATGGCGTTTGAGAGCTGCGCGTAAATCTTCTGGCTTGGGGTAGAAACGCTTCAGCAGTGGAATCAGGTGCCAGCACCAGGCAACGTTCTGCATGCGCTCCCAACTCCAACAGCTCGTTTGGAAGAACATCCACCGCAGCATGGCGGACAGCAGTTCTTTCTTGGTCACACTCCTTGGGATCGCGGCCATATTAGCTTACCTCCCGAGCGAATGCCGAGGAACGGAAGAACCAGTGCAAGCCGGCCAATGCCAAACCCAACATCGCTACCGCCACCATGGGCATCTTCCCCACAGCCACCAGCACGAAACCGATGGCAAAGTATGCCAGCATCACTACATTGCGGCGGTACATCATTTTGATCAGCACTGCAAATCCCACGGCGGGGAGCATGGATCCAATCACCGTCAAAATGTGGGTCAACCAATCGGGAATCAGGGAAGCCATCTGCTCAGCGATGGGCGCTCCGAAGTACACGACCAAGAAAACAGGCACAAATCGCAGAAGGAAGTTGAGTATCTGCGGCCCTCCCATCAAATCCCAAGTAAGGCCTCTGAAGTTGAGATCTTCGGCATGCTTGTCGGCGCGATGCACCCAGAAAACGCTGAGGGTGCTAAAGGCTTGCCAACCAAACGTCCCGACCAGACCAATGGGTACCGCCATTGCCACTGCAACCTCCGGCTTCACCTTCGCCAGGATTGCCAGGGCGGTCCCCACATAGCCGGCCATGTTCATGTCTGCGGCCATAGCTCCGCCAGGCGTGATCGCTCCAATGTAAAACGCATTGATGGTCGCTCCGACAATCATCCCGGTCTGGATGTCACCCAGAATGGCGCCGACGATTGTGCCGGCAATCAAGGGACGCCCTAGGGTGTACCAGCCAATGGGTACGCCACCAAACCATGGCGTGGGAAGCCATCCTAGGTAGGCAACAGCCGCTATCAGCAATGCTTTGATTAACATCGCTCCCTCCCCTTCACAAGAATTTGGAACGAACCGCGGCCCATTCTTGACTTCGTGCGCCAGGCACCATCTGGAAATATACTCGCACGCCTTTTTGGGAGAGCTGTTCAATAGCCTCGATTTCCCCAGGTAAGAGGTACGTGTGACTATCCAGTTGCCTGGCGCCTGGTTTGCCACCCAGGGCGCCGACGTTTAATTCTTTCGGCCAATGGTCAATGTTTGCATCCCAGAGTGGCAAGGCTATTGTCGGACTCCTCACTATTACCATGATCTTTCCGGGAATCTCACCTCCTTTCAGTTTGCTAATTGCATCGGCGATAGAAACCACAATCACATTAAACCCTGGAGCGGCGGACTTCAGGATCTTTTGGAGGATGGGATTTGAGGCTGTCGCATCATCAACTACTAGGAGGGTGTCGACAGGGGTATGACGTACCCACGCGACGACCGTTTGGCCATGTACTAATCGGTCGTCCACTCGGACTAAAAGAACCTCCCCCACTAATAGCCTCCTGATCAGTCTATAATACGCGAATATTCGCCTATTCGAAAGTTATTATAGCACCAATATGGGATTTTGTCAAGAGGCAATTTTGGTTGCTTTTTCGCCAACTTGTCATTTTCTGCTCATCGGCTTACAATTGGTATGTGGGTGGGATGAGGAGACCCCGCGAGAGGTGCGGATCGGTGACGTACTTTTCTGGTAGATGGATACCATGAAACCACAGTACCGCACCTATGTCCAGGTGATGCTGCTCAGCCTGGCATGCGTCATCCTGATCTGGCTCGCGGATGCTGTCCTCGACGCGCGCTACACCTCGCAGACCCTCTGGCAGTCACTGCTTTCCCTCCGTCCCCACGAGTATATCCTGCGGGGGATCCTGGTGTTTCTCGGACTGATGGTGGCGCTGGAAAGCACTGTCCTATGGGAGGCGCGTGCGCGCGTCTGCCGGCAGCTTGAGGAAAGCGAGGCCAAATACCGCGCCCTCTTTGAGGCGGCGCCGGCCGGCGTCTTCCTCGAACTGCTCGACGGCACCATCGTCGAATGCAACGACCGCGCCGCCGAAATGCTGGGCTATACCAAAGAGGAATTGTGCGGGAAGCGTGCCGCCGACGTGGTGCCGCCCGAGATCGCCCAAACCTTCCCCGCCTTCGTTGAGCGGGAGCTTCGAGATGGCTGGGCCATGGTGGAGGCGAAAGCCAAACGCAAAGACGGTTCGATCTTCCCGACGGAAGTGGGCACGCGCCTGGTCCATCTGGCCGGCGTCCCCTATGTGGTCGTCTATGTCCAAGATATCACCGCCCGCAAAGAGGCCGAGATGGCGCTTGCCGCAGAGAAAGAGCGCCTGCGCGTCACCCTGCGCTCCATTGGCGAAGGCGTCATCACCTCCGACGTGGACGGCAGGGTGCTGTTGATGAATCCCATCGCCGAGGAGCTGACCGGCTGGCGCCAGGAAGAGGCGCTCGGACTCCCCATGGACCAGGTGATGCACACCCTGGATCCGGTAAGCCAGGAGGTCCTGCCGCCTGGGACGCTGGCCGTGCTGGCTGACGGCCGGCCGAAGCCGCTGGAGCGCTACGAGTGTGTGCTGGTCGGCAAGGATGGTCGGGAGCATGTGGTGCTGGAGACTATCGCTCCCATCCGCGATGACGCCGGCCGCGCCCTCGGCGCCGTCGTGGTCTTCCGCGATATCACCGAACAGCGCAAGATGGAAGAGGAGCGCCAGCGCGCCCTGCGCCTGGGCTCGCTGGCCAAGGTCGCCAGCGGCATCGCCCACGACTTCCGCAATTATCTCTCCTCCATCCTGACCAATGTCTCCCTGGCGGAGCTGTGCCTGGACCAGCCGGCGGAGGCTCGCGAGGCCATCCGGCGCGTGCGGCAGGCCATCAAGCTGGCCCAATCGCTCACGGAGCAACTGCTTCTCTTCTCCAGCGGCCGCGAGCCGGAGCGCCGGCCCGGGGACATCGCCGACGTCATCGCCGGCGCCGCGGAGCTGGCAACCAGCGGCACATCGGTCACCTGCCGGCTTTCCCTCCCGCCGGACCTGTGGCTCATCTCCATGGATGTCACCCAGATGAACCAGGCGATCAGCAACTTGGTCCTCAACGCGGTGCAGGCCATGTCCCAGCAGGGTGTGGTGGATATCGTTGCGGAAAATCTCTTTCTGCCGGAGAACAGCGCCCTGCCACTGCCGGCCGGCCCGTATGTCCACATCGCCATCCGCGATTACGGCCCGGGCATTCGGCCCGACGACCTGCCGCACATCTTTGACCCCTACTTCACCACCCGACCCAACGGCACCGGGCTGGGGCTGTCCGTGGCGCACGGCGTGGTCCAGCGTCACGGCGGGCATTTGACCGTGGAATCTATCCCCAACCAGGGGAGCACATTCCACATCTACCTGCCGGCGGCCGAGCCTGCTTCGTCTACCACCGCCGCGCCTATCATGGAGCGTCCAGCGGCAGAACATCAGCACCGCGTCCTGGTGCTGGATGACGATGAGGCGCTCTGCATCTCCCTGAGCCTGGCCCTGAGCTATCTGGGCTATTACGTCGAGTGCGCCCGTACTGGCGAGGAGGCCCTCGCCCGCTTCGAGAAGGCGCGCGCCGCCGGCCAGCCGTTCCACGCCGTCATCGTGGACCTGGCCATCGCCGGCGCCGGCATGGACGGCAAGCAGGCCGCCCAGCAAATCCTCCAGCGAGACCCCGATGCGCGGTTGATCGTCACCAGCGGCCTGCAGGATGACCCGGCCTTCTGCCGCTATCAGGAATGGGGGTTCGCCGCCGCCCTGGCGAAGCCCTTCGACATCTCCGACGTGGTCCGCACGCTCCAGCATGTGCTGGGCTTATCGAGCCGGACACAGCTCGGCGGCTGAGGCCGCGGCGACATCTGCGAGGCCTGCCGGCGCAGGTTTCTCCAGAGCCGGCTTGAACTGCCAAACGATAAATGCCGGCATCCCCTTATCCCGTTCGTTTGGCATCTGACCAGATTATGTTATAATGTCACCGCTTGAGCGCATTACGGCCGCGAGGGAGGGTCATTCCGGCAGGAAAGCCGCCTATGGGAGATTGGATTCGCCGCTTCAGCGACCACATCATTGCCGCCGCGTCCGGACTGCTGAGCCTTTGCGTGTATTCTGCCACCCTGGCCCCCTCGGTGCTGATGGCGGATGCCGGCGAATTCCAGTTCGCCGCTCCTCTGGCGGCCATCGCTCACCCTACCGGCTATCCCCTGTATCTCATCCTGGGCTGGTTGTGGAGCCAACTCTATCCCTTCGGCACGCCGGCCTACAAGATGAACCTGCTGTCGGCGGTGTTCGCCGCCGCGGCTGTGGCGGTCATGTACCTGGTCGCCCTGCGCGTCATCCGTATCGCCGGCTTCCTGCGCCATCCTGGCCTGCACCGCGGCATCGCCCTCCTCTCTGCCCTGCTCCTGGCCTTCTCCCTTACTTTCTGGAGCCAGGCGGTGATCGCCGAGGTATATGCGCTCAATGCCCTGCTTATCGCCGGCCTGCTCTACACGCTCCTGGGTTGGCTCCAGGGAGATCGCGGCTGGAAGGGCCTGATCCCCACCGCGCTGTTCTTCGGCCTTGGGCTGGCCCATCACCGCACCATCATCCTGTGGCTGCCGGCCATCGTCCTGACCATCTGGCTGGCGGAGGCCGGCAGTCGGGAGAAGCGGCTGGAGTGGAAGCATCTGGCCTGGCTCCTGGCGCCGGCCCTGCTTCCCTTGCTGGTCTATTTATACGTGCCTATTCGCGCGCCGGCCACGCCGTACCTGGAAATCCCCCTGCGCCCAGAAAAGCCACTGCGGCTGTATGACCCATCCCTGGCCGGCTTCCTCAACTATGTGCTGGGGCGCTCGTTCGAGGGCGCCGTGCGCCTGCGACTGCTCACGCCGGCGCGGCTGGAAATGGCCATCGGCCTGTTGAATCAGCAGTTCACCCCGGTGGGTATTATCCTTGGCCTGCTGGGTTTCGTCTGGCTGATTCGGGAGCGGCGCTGGCTCCTGCTCGCCCTCACCGCCGGCGCCTTCCTCCCTCTGCTGGGCTTCAACCTCGTCTATGAAATTGGCGACATCGCTGTCTTTTTCATCCCTGTGTATCAGATCTGGGCGATTTGGATGGGCCTCGGCACGGCCTGGCTCTGCCGGCAGGCCGGCGACCTGATGGTGCGCCTGCGGACCCGCTCCGCGCGCAACGGTCTCCTGCATTTCGGACGCTTCAGCGTGGGCTCCCACCATTTCGCCGGCCTGGTGGTGCTGGCAGTAACCTTTGCCCTGCCCGTGTACCTCTTCTTCCAAACGCTTCCCCACGTTGACCGCCATACTGACTGGCAGGCCTGGCTCTTCTGGAAGCGCATCCTGGCCCAACCCCTGCCGGCCGGCGCGGTGCTCATCAGCAATGACCGCGATGAAATCATGCCCCTGTGGTATTTCCAGTACATCGAGGGCCAGCGCACGGACCTCATCGGCCTCTTCCCGCAGGTGGTGATGAACGACCCTGCGTGGGAGGATATCGGGCAGGTGGTGGACCAGGCACTGACCAGCGGCCGGCCGGTCTATCTCATTAAGCCCATGCCCGGCATCGAGGTGAAATACCGCCTGACGCCCGCCGGCAGTGGCCTCGTGCAGGTCACGGGGTATGCGGCGGACAGCCCCCCTCAGCGGCCGGCGGATGTGACCATCGGCGGCGTGATACGCCTGGTGGGATATGACCACTCGCCCTACAGCGTCGTCCCGGGGCAGGACCTGACAGTAACCCTTTACTGGGAACCGCTGGGGCGCATGAATGCCAACTACAGCAGTTTCGTCCAGCTCCTGGACCAGGCCGGCAACCGTGTGGCCGGCAGTGACCATCTGCCCGGCGGGGATTATTACCCCACCCGCCTGTGGAAGCCCGGCGAGCGGCTGGTGGACACCCATCACTTCACCGTGCCGGCGGACCTCCCACCCGGCCCGTATCAGCTTTTCGCCGGCCTTTACCTGTACCCTTCCATGGAGCGGCTCGGCGATGCCCGCCTGGGCTTTGTCGGGGTGAAGACCACCCTCGAGAGCACCCCCCGCATCATGCCCCATCCGCTCCAGGTGCGCTTTGGGGATGTCATTCAGCTTTGGGGATATGAGCTTCGCAAGGAGGGGCAGTCCATCCTGCTGACCCTGGAGTGGCAGGCGCTCCGAGAAATGCCCATCAATTACACCACCTTCGTCCATCTGGTGGACAGCACCGGGGCCATTGTCTCGCAGGCGGACAGCCAGCCGCGCGGCGGCTCCTATCCCACCTCCATCTGGGACAAGGGGGAGGTGGTCATTGACGCCTACCGCCTGCCCATCGAGATGGACACGCCGGCCGGCGAGTACTCCCTCATTATGGGGCTGTATCAACTGGAGACGATGCAGAGACTGCCGGCGTTCGACGAGCACGGCAGTCCGCTGGGTGACGCCATCCTGCTGACCAAGATTGCCTGGCCCTGACGGCCGCCTATTCCCCTAACAACGACCGTGCCCAGCGCGCCACCGCGCTGCCCGGCGCCAGGTCCACTGCCCGCTGGAGGGCCTCGGTGCCGCCCTCCCTGTCCCCGCCGGCCAGGCGCGCCGCTCCCAGGTGCGCCCAGGCGCCGGCATACCGCGGATCACGCTCCACCGCCAGGGACAGCACCTCCACCGCCGGCCGAAGCTCGCCGGCCAGGTAATAGGCCCAGCCCAGCAGGTCCAGCGCCTCCGCGGAGCCGCCGCTGAGCTGAACGGCTTCTCGGGCAATAGGGATGCCCTTTTCCCGCAATTGATATGCCCGCTCCACGTAAAAACGGGCCGCCGCCAGCGCGAGGGCCGGATCATCAGGGGCCAGCCGGCGCGCCTCCTCCAGCTCCGCCTGCGCGCCGGCGTAATCCCCCTCCATGGCATAGGTCAGCGCGATGTCCACATGCACCGCCGGATTGTCCGGGTCCAGGCGCAGGACGGTCTGAAACTCCTGGCGCGCCGGCCCGCTCAGCCCGAAACGCAGATGATAGCGGCCGAGAAAGTAATGCGCCAGCACACATTCGGGGTCCAGCTCGAGGGCACGCTGGAAAGCCGCGCTGGCCGGCCGGCCCAGCTCCGCCAGCACTGCACCGCGGTACGCATGCGCCTCCGCATAGGCCGGCTCCAGGGCCACCGCCCGCTCCAGCATGCGCAGGGCGAACCCATGCTCCCCCTGCTGGAAGAGGAGGATGCCGGCCTGCGCGAAGGCGTGCGCGTCCGGTGCAGAGCGTGCGAATATCTGAAGCACTTCGCCGGCGGCCTGGGCACAGGGGGCGCTGGAAGCCGCGGCGCGCGCCAGGGCATCCAGGTCATTTCCTTCCGCACGCGCCAGCGAGAGCCATGCCAGATGGCAAAGCGCCTCCGGGTCGTCCGGGGCCAGCGTGCGCAGGGCTTCCCAATGCCGCACCGCCTCCGCATCCTCGCCGGCCGCCTCAGCCAGCTTCGCCAGCCCGCGATGAGCGGGGGCGGACTCGCCGGCCCCCAGCGCCCGCTCCCACCAGCGCCGGGCATCGTCCCATTCCCCCTGCAGGAACGCCGCCTGGCCCAGCCCCTCCAGGACCCTCTGCCGGCGTTCGCCGCGAGCATACGGGTAAAGCTTTCCCAGCAAATGCACCGCCGGGCCGATCTCATGGCGCGCCAGGTGGGCCTGCGCCGCGCGCAGGAGCGCCTCCTGGCTGGCCGGCGCGAGCGCCGCCGCCCGGGCATAGGCCTGCAGGGCGGCGTAATACTCGCCGCGGGCGAAATGCGCATCGCCCTGCCGGAGCGCCTCGATCAAACGCCAATCCGCCGGCGCGGATGCCGTCAGGGCCAGCAGTATCACCAGCAGGAACAGGCCGGCGGCCCGCAGTGTCCGCAATGTCATCGCGCGTCCCCTCATGTCTGCCGGCCCATTATACCACGGATGACCAGGAGGTGATGGAACGGCGGGCGGGGTGCACCACCCAACGGTTCTTACAGGCGCGACGGGCGGAAAGAGTGGCGCGAGGCTGGGTCAGCCGGCGCTGGGCCGGCGGGGCTCACAGTCAAAACACCAGTCGGTGTCCCGGTTCGTCCAGTAGGTCTTGCCGCATCCGGGGCAGGTGACTTTGCGCAGGCCGCGCATGGGGGATGGACCGGCCGGCCGGGCTTCCGGCGGCAGATCGGCATAGGGGTCCTTGATGCAGGAGCAGGAAAGGAGCCGGCGCCGGCGCTCCTCGGGGTCCATGGCGAGGATCTCTTCCTCGGACAACTGTTCATCTTCCGCAGGGGAATCGAATTCTTCTTCCGGAGGTGCAGATTCCATACGTCCGTCCTTCATCAGATGAAGACCGCGTTGGCGACCATTTCTTGTAATTTCATCCACTGTTCGGCATACTGCGGCTCGGCCAGGGCCGGGCAGGCGTCCAGGGTCACCTCACCCAGGGTCAGTTTGGCGGCGAAAGTGAAGCAGGTGGGCTGACCGCAGGCCTTGCAGTTGGTGCGCGGCAGGAGGCGGTACACATCGGTGGCCACCAGCCGTTTGCGCTGGACGGTGCTGGGCTGGATGGTATGCCGGCGCTCCCAGGTGTCGTTGATGAGCTGCTGCAGGCGCGCCAGGAACTCCACCGCCTCGTTGGCGTCGGTGAAGCCGGCGGCCGCCATCTCGTTCGGCCGCAGGGTCACCAGGTGCCCTTCCCATTTGAAGCGCAGGACCTGGCCGGCCGGCTGATATTCCGCTCCTGGGATGATGGCGTTCAGGTATGGAAAGACGGGGCTGATGTCGCCGGCAATGTGCCCGATGGCGCTCACTGTCTCGCGGGTGAAATCGCACGGCGGCAGGATGACCTCCGGCTCGTAGCTGGCCAACAGCATGTTCCCCTCCTGGCATCTTGCGATGCACGTGCAGGTTTATGCAACTTTCATTATACATCGCAGGGGGAACCCTGGCAAGCCGGCGCGCCGGCGCGGGCACCTCCCCAGGCCGGCCGGGGGGCTAGCCCTTATCTTCCGCGATAGGGAGGGTGAAGGTGAAGGTACTGCCCTCTCCGACCCGGCTTTCCACGTGAATGTCGCCGCCGTGGGCCTCGACCAACTGCTTGGCAATGGCCAGCCCCAGGCCGACGCCGCCGGTCAGGCGCGAGCGGGATTTGTCCACCCGATAGAAGCGGTCGAAGACAAAGGGCAGATGCTCTGGCGGGATGCCCTCCCCGGTGTCCTTGACCGCTACCGTCACCCATTTTCCGCCGGCGCGGGCGACGATATCGATCTCGCCGCCGGCCGGCGTGTGCAGGATGGCGTTGGAGAGCAGGTTGCGCAGGACCTGTCCGATGCGCTCCGGGTCCACGTCCACCAGCGGCAGGTCCGCCGGCACATCCACCCGCAGTGTCAGCCCCTTGCTTTCCACCTGCCAGTTGAACGCCTCAGCCAAGCGGTGCACGATCTCATCCACCCGCACCGGCCGGCGTACCAGGTTGAGCTGGCCGGCCTCCGCCTGAGCCAGCTCATGGAGGTCCGAAACCAGCCGATTCAACAGCATGGTCTCCTCGTAGAGGTTGTCGATGAGGCCGGCGTCCGGCTGTATCAGCCCATCCCGCACGGCCTCCAGGTATCCCCGCAGGTTGGTCAGCGGCGTGCGCAGTTCATGGGCCACATCGCTGACCAGATTGCGGCGGAGCTGTTCCTGCATGGCCAGACTGCTGGCCATAGCGTTGAAGGCATGGGCGAGCTTGCCGATTTCATCCTGCGAATCCACCGGCACCCGCACCGAGAGGTCCCCCTTCTCCATGCGCTGGGCGGCGGCCGTCAGCCGCTCGATGGGCCGCAGGATGCGGTCCGACATGCCCAGGGTGACCAGTATCGCCACCGCGCCGGCGAACAGCGCGCCGAACAAAATGGAGCGGTTGACGGCTTGCAGGAAGGCCCGTTCCGACTCTCGAGGCTCGGTCGGCGGGATCATGTACAGGAAGCCCACCGGCCGGCCGCCGACGAGTATCTCGACGGCCGGCACCTGCCAGCGGCCGGCGGCCGATTTGCCGATCAGCGCGCTCTCCGAATCCGCCACGATGCGGCCTTCCGCGTCCGCCACCACCACCCGCATCCCGCTGATCTGCCCGATGCGCTCGACCTCCGGCTGTACCGCTTCCCAGCTCCGGCGCAGGTCATAGGAGCGGGCCAGGAAGCCGGCATAGCGCGCGAAAGGAATCGGCCCTCCCCGCGCCACGTAGCGCTGGAATTCGCCGGTGGTGCGCCGGCCGGCCACCACCGCAGTGACCGTTACCGCCACCAGCACCACCAGGATAATGGCCATCAACAGCCGCACACGCAGGCTATTCCACATGTTCCCCCTCAAAGCGGTAGCCCACGCCGGGCACGGTGACGATATAGCGCGGCCGGCGCGGCTCCGGCTCGATCTTGCGGCGGATGTTCATGATATGCACATCTACCGTCCGCTCCAACCCCTCATAATCGTACCCGAAGGCGCGCTCCAGCAGTTCCACCCGGCTGAAAGCCCGGCCCGGCTCCTGTGCCATCGTCGTCAAGATGCGGAATTCCGTGGGCGTCAAATTCACCGGACTGCCGCGCAGGCGCACCTCATGCCGCATCACGTTGATCTCCAGGTCTCCAAAGCGCATATCTTTCGGCGGTTCTTCCTCGCTCTCCGCCCGCCGCAGGATGGCGCGCACGCGCGCCACCAGCTCGCGCGGGTTGAAGGGCTTGGTCAGGTAATCGTCCGCCCCGACGTCAAAGCCACGCAGTTTATCCTCATCGGAGGCGCGGGCGGTCAGCATCAGGATGGGGACGTCGGACTCGTCGCGCAACAGCCGGCAGACATCCATGCCGTCCAGGCCCGGCAGCATCAGGTCCAGCACGATGAGGTCGGGCCTTTTCTCGCGCGCCATCTCCAGCGCCTGCCTCCCGTCGTAGGCGGCCAGCACCCGATAGCCCTCCCGCTTCAAGTACAGCGAGACGATTTCCACGATCTTCGGGTCGTCATCCACCACCAAAATGCTCTTGTTCATACCGTCTCACACCTGCCCCGCAGAACGCGGTTTGCCGGCGCGGCGCAGGAGCGCGTAGATGCGCGCCGCGATCTCCTGCTCGCTGATGCCCAGCTTCTGCGAGTCATCCGCGCCGGCGCTCAGGGCCTCCAGCACCTCCCCCTCGCCGCCCGGCACCAGTGCCAGGATGCGGGCGGAACTGCGCCGGCGCAGGGCCTGATACACCTCCGGACAGACGCTTCCGCATACGAGGAACACCGATACATCCGCCAGCTCCTCCGCCGGCAGATGATCCACATCCTCGCCCAGCCGGCGCACCCGAAAGCCGGCCTCCTGAAGAGCCAGGGACAGCGCCCGCACCGGGCATGCATCTATTGTAACCAGGCCGATGACCGCCGGCAAGCCGCCCGCGTCCTGCTGGGGACCTCCCCCACCAGCCGCGCCGGCTCCTTGCAGTTTCTGCCGCGTCGCCGTCCTGAGCCGTGCCAGCACCTTGTTGATCCAGGCCGGGAACGGGGCGCCGGCATGCCGGCGCCCAGGCCCGTCAGACGTGCGCATTACCTCGCTCCTGCTCACTCATAGCGCAGTGCGTCAATGGGATTCAGCCGCGCGGCGCGGTTGGCCGGGTACAGGCCGAAGAAAATGCCCACCGCCAGCGAGACGACCAGCGCCAGCACGACGCTGTCCACCGTTACCAGCGCCTGCCGAGTGCCGAACAGCGGGGTGATGATCTGGGCGGCGCCGGCGCCGGCGATCACCCCGATGATGCCGCCGATGCCGCTCAGCACCACCGCCTCCACCAAGAACTGTAGGAGGATATCACTGCGCTTGGCCCCCACCGCTTTGCGCAGGCCGATCTCCCGCGTGCGCTCCGTCACGCTGACCAGCATGATGTTCATGATGCCGATGCCGCCCACCAACAGGGAGATGGCAGCGATGCTCCCCAGCAGAGTGGTGAAGGCGCCGGTAGTGGACTCCACCGTATTCAGCAGGTCGGCCTGGTTCTGGATCATGAAATCGTCGTTGGCGGTGGCACTCAGCCCGTGCAGGGTGCGCAGGATGGCGCGCACCTGTGCCTGGGCGAAGTCCATCTCTTTGTCCGAGCGCACCTGCAGGCTGATGGAGGTGATCTCCTTATTGCCGGCGCCCCCCAGCTTCACCTGCGCCGTGCGCAGGGGCATGAAGATGACATTATCGTTATTGCCCCCCTTGGCCTTCAGCACCCCGACCACCGTGTAATTCTGACGGTTGATGCGCACTGTGTCACCAGTAGGATTGACCAGCGTACTGCCGAACAGCTCCTCCACTGCCGTTTGTCCCAGCACCACCACCGCAGACATATTGGTATTATCCTCCGCGGTGATGAAACGGCCATTAGCCACGCTCCAGTTGCGCACCTCGGCGTACTCCGGCGTCACGCCCCGCACCGTGATGGAAGCCGTTTTGCCCAGATGAGATACCGTCACACTAGTGCTGTACTCCGGCGCCACCAGGCGCACCGATGTCGCCAGGGCCTTGATGGCATCCACTTCCGCGTTGGTGAAGCGGCGCACGCTCTGCTGGAGGCCGGTGCGGGAGAAACCGAACCGTATCTGTGGGCTGACGATGAGAATGTTCGATCCCAGCGACTGGAGCTGGCTCATGACCTGGGCCTGGGTGCCCCGGCCCACCGCCACCAGGGCGATGACCGCCCCCACCCCGATGACCACGCCCAGCATGGTCAGGGCCGAGCGCAGTTTGTGCACGGTGAGCGACTGGAAAGCGCCGCGCAGGATGACCAGCAGTTTCTTGGCCATGGTATAGCCCTCCTTTTACCGGGCGCCTGGGGCCGCCGGCGGCGGTCCGCCCGCTTCCGGTCCCATGAAGGCGCGCATCTGTCCGAAGAGATTGGACTGGCCGGCGGTCATCTGCACCACCACGCGGTCGCCCTCGTTCAGCCCGCGCACGATCTGGGTGTACGTCCCATCGCTCAAGCCCACCTCCACCGGCACTGCCACCGTCTCACCGTTCCCGGCGTCCACCAGCACCTGATAGGCCCCGCTCACCCTCTGCAGGGCCAGCGCCGGCACCAGCAGGGCATTCTTCACCTGCCCCACCTGGATGACTACGTTCGCGGTCATGCCCACCAGCAGGGGCTGTCCCTCCGCCCCCTCCAGGGTGATGGGGACGGCATACACGGTGACGCCTCCCTGGAGTTGGCCCTGCAGGGGCACCTCCTTCACCTGGCCCTGGAACTCCTTGCCGGGGAGGGCGTCGAAGGTGATCACCGCCGGCTGGCCTGCCTGCACCTGGCGGATGGCTGTTTCATCCACCGAGGCCACCACCTCCAGCTCCCGCAGGTCGGCCAGCACCAGGACCACCGTGTTGGGGGAGACCCGGTCCCCGGCGCTTACGTTCACGGCCAGCACCGTGCCGTCGAACGGCGCCACCAGCTTGGTGCCCTCCAGCGCCTGCTGGGCGTCCTGGAACGCCAGCCGCTTCTTCTCCACATCCGCCCGGGCGGTTGCCAGTTTCGTCTCATCCGGCCCTTTCGTCAGGTCGTCGCGGTCCTGCTGGGCCTTCTGCAGGGCCACCTCTGCCTCCTGCACCGCCACCCGGGCCTGGGCTACCGCCACCGCATCGCCGCCGGCGCGCGCCTCCGCCAACGCCTCCTCCGCATCCGCCACCGACTGCTCCGCCTGGATAACCTGGAGCTGTGCCTTCAGCAGGTCGATCTGCCGCTGTATCTCGGCGGTGATGCGGGCGTCTTGGGCGTCCAAGAATTTGTTCAGCGCCAACTGCAGGCGGTCCTGGTGGTACTCGTCGGAGTACTGTTCGCTCGCCAGCCGGCTGTACTGGTCATAGGCCTTGGCCTCGGCATCCAGAAGCTTCTGGAGCTTGTCTTTAAAGGATGATTCCTGCTGCTGCAGGGAGGCCAGGTTATCCTGCGCCTGGGCCAGGCTGGTCTTCGCCTGCGCCAGTTTGGTCTCCAGCTCGGCGATATCCGGATGGAGTAGATCCTCCAGCTTGGCCCTGGCCTGTTCGAGTTGGACCTGGGCCTTGGCGACGGCCAGGTCGGCCTGGGCGATCTCCAGCTCGGTCGGGGGGGTCTCCAGGTCCTTGAGCGTTTCCTCGGCCGCCTGGAGGGCGGCCTGGGCTTCCTCCAGCGCCTGCTGGTAGGGGGTGGGGTCGATGGCGGCCAGCAGGTCGCCGGCCTTGACCTCCTGCCCCACCTTCACGTTCAATTCCTTCAGCTCCGCCGTCCCGCTCATGTGCTCGAAGGTCATCTCCACCTGGCGCACCGCCTGGAGCTGGCCTACCACGCTCACCGTTGCCGTCAGGTCGCCGCGGGTCACCTCGACGATCTGGGTGTAGGTGCCGCTGGAGGTGGAACTGCTGGTGCCCTGCGATGCTGCCCGGCTCTGATAGAACCAGAACCCGCCGGCCCCCAGCAGGATCACTAATCCCACGATCCATAATGCCCGGACCGCTCCGCGCTTCATATCCCACGCTCCTTATTGTCCGCCGGCGGTACCCGGAGCGCCGGGAGCGCCGAAGCCCAGCCGGCCCGCCGGCACAACCTGCACTGAACGCGCCGTGATACTACCGTCCTGCTCGCTGGTACCGGAGATCATGACCGCTTCACCGCTCTGCAGGTCCGCCGGCGCCGCCGATATGGTCTTCTCGATGAGAGTGGTGTCGGTGACCCGCACCTTCACCCGATTACCGTTGTTATCTTTCACCACCAGGGAGCCGTCACTGCCTACCTCTTCAATGGTGCCGAAGACCATGCCGCGTCCCTGGAACTGCCGGGCGCCCGGCGTGCCCTGGGCGAAGGGCATGCCCCGCTGTCTGGCGGCGCGCAGGGCGGCCTGCGCCTGGTTCTTGCCGTACAGCGTGCCGGCGTAAAAGCTCCCGCCGGCGACGATGATGAGCACTAATGCCGCGATGATATATTGGACCGTGCGTGTGAGTTTCATTTTTCTCTCCTCCTTCGGGGTATCAAGGACTGACAGCCGCCGGCGCCGGCTCTTCTTCCAACAGCCAGCGCGGGCTCTCCACGGGTTCGTCCGCCACCATCAACCCATCCTGCATGCGCAGGATGCGGCGCGTGTGCCGGGCGATATCCGCGTCATGGGTCACAATCACGATAGTAATGCCGCGTTCGGCGTTCAACTGCTGGAAGATGCGCATAATCTCGCGGCCGGCCTTCGAGTCCAGGTTGCCAGTGGGCTCATCAGCCAGGATGATGCTGGGGTCATTGACCAGGGCGCGGGCAATGGCCACGCGCTGCTGTTGGCCGCCGGAAAGCTCGTTGGGGCGATGATGGATCCGGTCGCCCAGCCCCACCAGCTCCAGCGCGGCGATACAGCGCTCCCGCCCATTGGTGACGCCGGCGTAAATCAAGGGCAGTTCCACGTTCGCCAGCGCCGAAAGGCGGGGCAGAAGGTTGAAGGTCTGAAAGACAAACCCAATTTTCTTGTTGCGGATGTGGGCCAGCGCGTTGTCATCCAGCCGGCTGACCTCCTGCCCATCCAGATAATAGGTTCCGGAGGTGGGACGGTCCAGACAGCCCAGGATATTCATCAGCGTGGATTTGCCGGACCCCGAGGGGCCCATGATGGCCACCAGCTCGCCGGGGAAGATCTGCAGGCTGACCCCCCGCAGGGCCGGCACCTCCACGCTCCCCATACGGTAAATCTTCACCACATCCCGCACGTCAATGACTGGCTGCTCCATGCTTCTGCACCTCCTGCTCGTCCTTCACAATGAGGAGGGGAACAAACGGCTTGTTCCCCTCCTCGCCCTGGCGCGTACGGCGCCGGTATGGTCATCGCGGGTTCCCCGGCTCACGGGTTTACAGCGCGGTGCCCGTGCCGCTGGAGGTGGAGGGCGTCAGCCGGCTGGGAGTGGTGGGGGTTGCCTTGAATCCCCATCCACGCATGCCGTGCCCAAAGCCACCGCGGCCCCATCGGCCGGGCAGATATCCTTTCTCCAACCCCTGCAGTAACCAATCCGCCTCATCCTGCGTGATCTTGCCGTCCTTCACCGCCTGATTGATGGCGTCCTTCATGGCCTGCACCCGGGCGGCCTGCGCGGCCTCCTGGACCTTGCTGATGTCCACACCCTGGGCTTGCGCAATCTCCTCCAGGGTCTTGCCGCTGTGGAGCTGTTCGAAGAGCTGAGTGGGGGTCAGGTTCAACGCCTTCGCGATGGCATCGAACTCGGCCCAGTTGCCGCCCCAGCATCCGAAGCCCCGCCCCCAGCCTTTGCCCCAGAAGGGCGCCGGCGTGGTGGGAGTGCTCGGGGCCGGCGTGGACGTCTGCGCCAGGGCCGTTCCCACCAGCACCAGGCTGGCCAGCGCCATGACCGCCAGCACACTGATTACCAGGATTGTTCGTCGTTTCGTCATTGCCACCTCCTTTCCATGCCAGGAACTCCAAAGGTGTATTTGCCGGGAGTTCACCCGCGCAAGATATATCTTAGCCAGGGGCTGTTAAGATTTGATGAAGATGGGGTCAAATTTCGGTTGAGTTTGCGGAGATACGGGGGAGGGCGGAGGGTACAGGCCTTGGGGTTACCCGCGGCGCGGGCCGATAGCGCCGGCGGGGCAGGCCGGCGCGCAGACCAGACAGCCGAAACAGCGGCCGGCATCAATCATCGGCGGCTCGCCCGGGTCAAGCTGTACAATGGCCTTGGTGCGGCAGACGGTGCGGGCGGCACACCGCCGGCAGGCGCGACAGCGTTCTATGTCCACCACCGGCACATCCTTCTCCTGGGTATTCCAGCGCCACGTGCTCATCAGGCCAGCCTCCCCAGGGCCTTGACAGGCCTCGCCATATAGGGTATACTGGTATAGGGTAGAAATATTGTATCCGAGCGGGGCGATCTTGTCAAACGGGTGGTCCAGAGGAGTGTTCACCCATTTTGGCCCCCCAAGGATGTGAGGCGGTGGTATACCCCCTTCTTCGCCGGCGGGAGAGGGGTTCGGGGGTGGGGGGCTTGCCCCACAATGGTCTGAGGAGGTTTTTTCACCACATATGTGCCGGCGGGAGGTATGCGGTATGGAGCGGGAACGGGAACAGCGCATTGCTGAGATTCGGAAGGAGCTGGAGGAACTGCGCCGGCGCTGGCCGAAGCATTCCGTGCCGCCGGCCCTGCACCAGCAGTGGGAAGAGCTGGAGGAGGAGCTGGAGAGGTTGTTGGACGAGCGGGATGCGCCGGCTACGGAGCGCGGCGCTCCACAGTGATGCGCTCCAGGTCGGAGGGCAGTATCGTGTTCGGGAAGATAGCCCGCGCTTCCGCCAGCAGTTCCGCCTCGCGCCCGCGATAGGCATCGCCGATGTGGGTCAGGCACAGCAGGCGCACCTTGGCCTCGGCGGCGATGGTGGCGGCCTGCGCCGGCGTCATGTGCCCGCTGGCCTCCGCCAGGTGCGCCTGGTCCGAGGAGAAAGTCGCCTCGGTGATGAGCAGGTCGGCCCCCTGCGCGATGCGGGCCAGCGAGTGGGTGAAGGCGATGTCGCCGCTGATGACCACCTTGGCGCCGGGCACGGGGTCGGAGAGGACCTGGTCCGGGTGGATGACTTCCCCGTCGGGCAGGGTGATGGTCTCGCCGGCCATGAGGCGCTCGCGCCAGGGGCCGGCCGGCACCCCCAACCGCTCCGCCAGCTCCGGCCGGAAATGCCGGCGCGGCCGCTCCTCGAAGATATAGCCGAAGCAGGGCCGCGCGGTGTGGTTGGTGCGGAACGCCGAGATGACCAGCTCCCCATCCTCGATCAGCACCCCGCGCGATACGGCGAAATATTCGATGTCCACCCCCGGGTCGCGCGCCTCCGGGGAGCGGATCAGGGTGGCCAGGATGCGCACCCGGTCCAGGGTGGTACTGCCGCCGTAAATGCTCAGGCGCGGGCGGGGCTTGAGGTTCGCCATGCGGAGTGAGAAGAGCAGGCCGCCGATGCCCAGCAGATGGTCCAGGTGGTCATGGGTGAAGAAGACCTGCCGCAGGTTGACGCCGGGCTGTGCGTCGGTCAGGCCGGCGGCGCGCGCCTGGGCCAGCCGTTGATAGGTTCCCTCGCCGCAGTCCACGAGATAATGCCGGCCGCCGTACCGGATGAGCGTTGCCGAAGGGGTGCGCTCTGGGGTGGGAATGGCGGCGGATGTCCCCAGGAATAAGATTTCGAACACGGCCGTTGCCTCACCACGGGTTATCAAGGTCCGCTGACAAGGGGATTATAGGGGAGGTTCCGCGGCGCGTCAAGCCGGCGAAGGCGGCGCGCGGTTTTGGCGATTCTGCGCCTCTGCGCGATAATATTCTTAATCTCATAGGCACTGGTTGCCATCTAGCTACCGCAGAGGAGACGGCGATGGAGCGCGGGAATGCCCCTGGGATAGAGCAGGAACGACCTCAGCCCGAGCTGGAAAAGCTCCGCCAGCGCGTGCAGGAACTCCAGCTTGCACAGATGCAGTTGACCATGGCCAAGGCGGAGCTGGAGGAAAGCGAGCGCCGCTATCGCGAGCTGTTCGAACATGCCCCAGCGTCCCTGTGGGAGGAGGACTTCTCCGGCGTCAAGAGCTTCCTGGAGGAACTGCGCCGGCAGGGCGTGACCGATTTCCGAGCTTATTTCGATGCTCATCCGGAGGCTGTCGCCGAGTGCACCCGCCGTATTCGCCTGCTCTCCGTCAACCGAACGACCCTGGAGCTGTACGGCGCGCGCAGTATAGATGAACTGCGGGGGCATCAGGACCGCATCTTCATCCCCGAATCCCTGGAATTGCTGAAGGAAGAGCTGGTCACCCTGGCCGGCGGCGCCACCGTCTTCGACGGTACCGGCATCAACGGCACCCTGCGCGGCGAGATCATCCACATCGCCCTGCGCCTGATCATCCTGCCGGGATACGAGGCGACCTGGAAGCGGGTGCTGGTTGCCATCCTGGACCTCACGCCCTATTATCATCTACAATGGGCCCTGCAGGACAGCGAACAGCGCTTCCGCACCCTCGTCGAGTCCATGGATGACATTGTGTTTACCCTGGACCGCCAACAGCGTCATACCGGGGTTTACGGCCGCTGGCTGAAGCGTTGGGGCCTGACCCCTGAGATGTTCCTCGGGAAGACGGCGCGCGAACTCTTCGGCACGGAAGAGGCAGCCCGGCCGCATGAAGAGGCCAACGCGCGGGCCCTGGCCGGCGAATATGTCATCTACGAATGGTCCACCACCGACTCCGCCGGCACCCATTATTTCCAGACCTCCCTCTCCCCCATGTTGGACGAAGCCGGCCAGGTCGTCGGGCTGGTCGGCATCGGCCGGGATATCACCGAGCTCAAGCGCATGGAGCAGGCGCTGGCGCGCTCCGAGGCGCTTCTGCGCGCCATCTTCGACAACATCCAAGAGGGCATCGTGGTCACCGATTTGGAGGGCCGCATCCTGGAGATTAATCCGGTAGCCTTGCAGACGGCGGCCCCGCTCACTCGGGAAGCAGTTCTCGGCAAGTCCCTCGCAGAACTTCTTCCTTTCCCATCGGAGCTCATCCTCGCTGAAATCGAGAAGATACGGCAGGCACTTATCGAGGGGAAGTCTTTTACCGCCGAGCGGTTCATCCCTGGACCGGACGGGCAGGAACGGATCCGTCTAAGCCACTGTTTCCCTCTCCGGAACGCCGATGGGCAGATCGTGGGCATCATTGATATCCTTCGCGACGTGACCGAGGAGCGCCGGATGGAGGAAGAGCGCCGGCGCCTGGACAAGCTGGAGGCGCTGGGACTGCTGGCCGGCGGCATCGCCCACGATTTCAACAACCTGCTGACCGCCGTCCTGGGCAACATCTCCCTGGCGCGGCTCCACCTGCCGGCGGACCACGAGGTCCAGAAACTGCTGGCGGAGGCGGAGCGCGCTTCCCTGCGCACCCGCGATCTCACCCAGCAGTTGCTGACCTTCGCCAAAGGGGGCGAGCCTATCCGCGAGCTGGCCACCATCTCCGACCTGCTCCACGATATCACCCGCTTCATCCTGCGCGGCTCCAGCGTGCGGCCGGCCATCACCATCGCGCCGGACCTCTGGCCGGTGGAAGTGGATAAGGGCCAATTCGGCCAGGTGGTGCAGAACATTGTGCTGAACGCCCGGCAGGCCATGCCGGCCGGCGGCACCCTCTACCTGACCGCCGAAAACGTCACCATCGCCCCACCCGGCCAGGGGATCGTCCCGCCCGGCGCATACGTGCGCATCACCTTCCGCGATGAGGGCATCGGCATCCCCAAGGAGCATCTCTCGCGCGTCTTTGACCCCTATTTCACCACGAAGCAGGAGGGGAGCGGCTTGGGGCTGGCGGTGGTGCATTCCATTGTGCGCCGGCACGGCGGCTACATCACCGTGGATTCCGTGCTGGGCCAGGGCGCGACCTTCACCATCTACCTGCCGGCCCAGCCGGAACGGCGCGCGCCGAGGGAAACGCCGCGCCCCGCTGTGGCGGCGCCAGAAAAGTATGCCGGCCGCATACTGATCATGGACGATGAGACGATGGTGCGGGAGCTGTTGCGGCGCTACCTGAGCCACCTGGGGTTCGAGTGCGACGAAGCCGGCGACGGCCGGCATATGCTGGAGAAGTATCAGGAAGCGCGACGGGCCGGCCGGCCCTTCGACCTGGTCATCATGGACCTGACCATCCCCGGCGGCATGGGCGGCAAGGAAGCCATCGTGCGGCTTCGCCAGTTGGACCCGACAGCCAGGGCCATCGTCGTCTCCGGCTATGCCAATGACCCTATCATGGCTCGCTACGCCGAGTACGGCTTTAACGGTGTGGTGTCCAAGCCTTTCAACCTGGAGGGCCTGAAGGCGGTCCTGCTGAAGGTGCTGGAGACGGGCGGGGAACGCGCGCCGGCGCCGGCAGAGGTTGCCCCTGCCCAGGAATCTGACGCGCAGTGTGAAAGCGATCCCCGCCAGTTCATCTACCGGATTGACGCCGGCGATATCCTCACTGCCGTCAACGACGCCTGGGATGAATTTGCCATCGAGAACGAGGCTCCCTATTTGACCCGGCAGAATGTGATCGGCAGATCGTTATGGGAATTCATCGCAGGGGAGGAAACCCAGCACCTGTACCGCGTCCTTTTCCAGCGGGTGCGGGATGCCAGGCGCTCCATCGCCATCCCCTTCCGCTGTGACGCGCCAGACTGCCGGCGGTATATGGAAATGCAGATGACGCCGGATGACGCCGGCGGCATCACCTTCACCAACCGCATCCTGCGGCTGGAAAAGCGGCCGCCCGTGCGCCTGCTGGCGCAGAGCGCGCCCCGCTCCCCCGATTTCGTGACCATGTGCGGATGGTGTAAGAAGGTGCGGCTGTCCGACGGCCGCTGGGCAGAGGTGGAAGAGGCCATCCGGGTCCTGCACCTGTTCGATGAGCGCATTGTGCCGCAGATTTCGCACGGCATCTGCCCGGAATGTCAGGATCGCGTCCTGGGGGTATGGGGAGAGCGGCGCGCCGGCTGAGAAGCCGCCGGCAGTCCCCTGTGACTATCATCTGCCCCACATGGGTGCTGTTCCTCGCGGAAGAACTCCAGCAGTTCGCCGCGCTCCGCCACGCCCGGCAGGATTCGATGAACGAGATGCGTGAGAGCGGGAAGACAGCCGGGCATGTGCGTGAGGCCCTGGCGCTCCAGCTCGCTATAGGTCCACCTGCGGCCGGCGGAGGCGCGCCCCGTGACGCATTCCACGCGCACCAGAAGCTCCGATGCGCCGTTCGAGCAAAAGGGTGGCCTTTGCATCCTGATAGATCGGGGATGGCCGTGCGGCCTGAGAGAAGGGCCGGGCGTTTTTCCGAATTATTGACTTTTTTAGAAAATTATGTTACAATTTTATTTGTAAGGCCGTATGGAGTGCCGCCGGCGGGGACGCACAGCGGTTTCAGCGTTTCGCTGGAGACAATCACACCAAATGAAACGGGAGGTTCCAATGAAAGTCGGGAAAGTTTTCATGCTGATAGGACTCGTCGTCCTCGTCCTGTCGCTGGCGGCCTGTGAGGTCAGCTTCTCTACCGCCAACATCGGCGACGCCTGGATGTCCAACGACGAGGCGGGTAAGAACCGCACTACTGTCTTCGCTCCGGATGAGGTATTCTACGCCCAGGTCAACCTGCGCAACGCGCCGGATGACACCAAACTCAAGGCAGTATGGACCGCTGTGGAAGCCGAGAGTGTCGAGCCGAACTACGTGATCAATGAGACCGAGTTTGTCTCGGGCAGTGGGCAGGTATTGTTCAACCTGTCCAACACCAACCCCTGGCCTGCCGGCAAGTACAAGGTGGACATTTACCTGAACGACAAGGTGGCCGAGACATTGGAGTTCGAGGTCCGCTGATGAACTCAAGACCTTCCCGCGGGAAGGTCGGTTCCTCCGCCGGCGCGTTATTCCTCGCGGAAGAACTCCAAAAGCTCGCCGCGCTCCGCCTCACCAGGCAGGATCTCGATAAATGAGATGCGCGAGAGTGGGAAGATGAAGGCAGTGGCCTCCGGCGTCAGATAATGCAGGGGCTTGCCATCGCGCCGGCGTGCCTCCGTGCAGATGATGTACGTGGCATTGGGGGGCGGCAGTTCCTCCATCTCGGCCAGAACCGGGTCTTCATTTGGCAGATGAATCAGCACCGTATATCCCATCGCTTCACCCGTCCCTTATTTGCGTTCGGAAGCATGATGTTCGAGAGCCGTACCGCCGGCGCGCACCTGCACCCGCAGGCGCAGGGTGCCCAGCCGCAGGATGTCCCCATCCCGCAGAGGATGAGGCACATTGGGAGCCAGCCGCACGTCATTGACCCAGGTGCCGTTGGTGCTGGCCAGATCCTCTATCATCAGGCGGCCGTCCCGCCATAACAGCCGGGCATGCTGGCGCGAGACCCCGCGCTCCAGCCCGCCGTAGGGCGCCAGGTCCACCTGCGGCCGGCTCGTCTGGCCGGCATCGGCGCGCCCGATGATGGCCGGCAGTGCGTCCGTTGGGAGCCGAAGCTGGTGTGCGCCGGACAGCATTTCCAGCACCACCGCCGGCGCAGGGCCGGTGGGGGCGCGGGTGCCGGCGGATGCGAGCCCCTCCGTCTGGTGCAGGGGCTGTAGGGCGGTGCCGCACTGCTCGCAGAAAATGGTGTTCAGGATATACGGCTGGCCGCAGGTGGGGCAGACCGGCATACCCGCCTCCTCACTCTGTTCCGCCGGGGAGCAGTGGCTGGAGAGCACGCGTGCCGAAGCGCAAGCGCTTGGCGCCGGCGGGGGAAAGCCGGCCGGTCTCCGCCAGCAGACGCGCCTCCTGTATAAGCACGCCGGCCAGCTCATCCTGCCCCTCCCGCATCAGACGGGTCGCCAGCCCTTCCAACAGGGTGGTGGCCTGCGGCACCCGTCCCTGCCGTGCTTCTTCCTCGATCAGCTTCTGCATCCGGAGCAGGGAGACCTTCTGGGCCGCTTCCACGATGGCCGCCGGCATCAACGGCCGGGTGACGCCCTGGGAGCGGAAGGGCACCCGCACGACCTTGCGCTGAACCGCCGGCGTGCCGTAGGCCGGCGCCATGCCGGCCGCTTCCACCTGAAGCACCCGATGCGTCCCTTCTTCAAGGGGGCTGACGATGCTTTCCACCAGCACATGGCGCGGGCGGGTATACTGCAGGCTCCCCAGCGCCAGCTCCCCATCTATCTCCTCCAGCATCCGCAGTTCGGGTGTCAGGGCAAAGGCCGCCTTGAAGCGGGCGGCCGGCGTATAGTACAGCCGCATGGTCAGGTCGGTGATCCAGGCCTCTTTCAGTTGGCGCAGATGTTCCAGAAAGGCGCGCCCGATGCCGGCAGGGTTTTCGATGAAGACCACCTGTCCGCCGGCGGCCGCCGTCAAATGGTCCAAAAAGTCCTCGTTCCAGTCATGGCCGACGCCGAAGGCAGAGATGCCGATATCCTGCCGCGCCGCGGATCGCGCTGCCAGCAGGCACTTCTGCGCGTCCCCATAGGTGTGACCGTCCGTGAGCAGTAAGAGATGGTTGATTTGGTGGTCGGAACGGGTGTGCCCCACCAGGGACAGGCCGGCCTGCAGGCCCTGGAATATCTCCGTCCCGCCGTCGGCGGTCAGGGATGCCAGAATGGGCCGCAGGACGCGCGACGGCGGGGTATGCTGTGGGGACAGGAGCACCTGCGCCGTGTCGGAAAAGGTCACCAAGGAGAGTATGTCATCGGACTGCATTTCCTCCACCAGGTGTAGGATGGCCTCCCGCACAGCGGCCAACCGCTCCCCCTTCATGGAGGTGCTGCAGTCAATCACCAGGCAGAGATTGAGGCGCGTATCAGGCTCGGGGCGGTTCGCCAGCGGCGTCAGGGTGATGAGCAAGTACAGGAGCTGAGGCTCGTCCACGCAGGCCAGTTCCGCCGGCCCGGGCAGGACATCCAGCGCGAACAGCCGCGGCGGTCGCCTCCCTTCCCGCCGCCGGCGCCCCTCGTATTCCCGGCGGCGCCGGGGGG
>Ga0080004_1123466_pt1 | contig 49101 bp, 47 predicted proteins | sample WasSprMetagenome_FD_69207 | JGI IMG/M metagenome (GOLD analysis project Ga0080004, IMG submission 69207) | Sulfidic aquatic microbial communities from Washburn Spring, Yellowstone National Park, USA - WS (SPADES assembly) (version 2) | ecosystem: Environmental > Aquatic > Thermal springs > Hot...
ATTCGATTGCAATTTCCATTTTAACTTTAAAATCATCTTCAGAATTGCAATTTATTGGAATAAAATAAAATGAAATTGGAAAAAATAATAAAATTATTATTAAAGAAGAAAATTTAATAAAATTTACCATAATCCTCCTCTTTAATAACAATAATAATATTATAGAAAAAATATTTAAATTTTATGGAATTGTTTATTTTATTCATTTTTCTTCATTTTTAATATTTAAAATAATTATTTAAGCACATTTATTTTTTAAAATAAAAATATTAAAATGTAAAATAGAGAAGATAAAAATTCCTTTAGAAGTTTTATTTTTAAAAAAGAATATGAAAAAGTTAAAAATGGAAATAAAAAAAGGATTTGGAATTTATATTAGAAAATGAATATTATGTCAAGAGAAAAAATTTTAGAAATTAGAAATATTCTATCAAAAAGCTTATCATTAATAGATGAATTATTAAATTTTCATATAATAATCTCTTTTTCTTCTTTATAATAAATTAAGGAAAACTCATAAAATGATCATAATTAAAAAGAAGTCATGCTCTAATAATTGCGAAGAATTAACAAATATTCCCCTCCATCCTATATTAATCTAATTATAACAATATAATGGCAATAATAATTTTCATAATCTTTATATTGATTGCTTTCTTTCAATCCTATATTAGTCTAATTATAACTTCTTGACATGCTCACAAAAAACGAGTATGGCAAAAGTACTTTCAATCCTATATTAGTCTAATTATAACGGTGGAGAAATAATAATCTATGGAACTTCAATTACTGCCTTTCAATCCTATATTAGTCTAATTATAACTTATGCTCATAAACAATGCTTTCAACTGAAAAATATCCTACCTTTCAATCCTATATTAGTCTAATTATAACCCTGTTAATGTTTTGCTTGATGATAAGAACGTTCAAAGCTTTCAATCCTATATTAGTCTAATTATAACGGGCATTTAACAACTATGACCCATTCCTTTGTTTCCTTCTTTCAATCCTATATTAGTCTAATTATAACTCATAATATCCAAATCTTTTACCTTTAATAATTACTTGCTTTCAATCCTATATTAGTCTAATTATAACGATTTGTTGCATTTACTTCAACTTTTATTGTACTTCCATTCTTTCAATCCTATATTAGTCTAATTATAACAAAGATAATCAAGCAGAAGGTAGGGAAAAAAAAGAGTACTTTCAATCCTATATTAGTCTAATTATAACTTTTTTTACTTCTTGTATCCATTTCTTTGTGTAATGTGTTGCTTCATCAAAATCCTTTCAATCCTATATTAGTCTAATTATAACGATAAAGTATGCATGGTTCTGAAGCAATAGGATAACCACACTTCTTTCAATCCTATATTAGTCTAATTATAACATTGAGAAAATAAGCATAAGAACAATTGCAAAAATCATTCTTTCAATCCTATATTAGTCTAATTATAACAAAAGAAAGAAAATGAGGGTTGCTATTTAGGCTTCTTCTTCTTTCAATCCTATATTAGTCTAATTATAACTTGTTCTTGAATGAATTTGGGGTTGATTCTAAAGATGGTCTTTCAATCCTATATTAGTCTAATTATAACTGGGGGCTTAGCATGTAGGGGGGTAGCCGTAAAAAGTCTTTCAATCCTATATTAGTCTAATTATAACACACCATTCAATTCTACTTTAATCATTATACCGCTCGTATCTTCCTTTCAATCCTATATTAGTCTAATTATAACGCATACCCCCTTACATCAAAAAATAGTGGTTGTCCCTCATACCTTTCAATCCTATATTAGTCTAATTATAACGATTCAGCTCACGGAGATGTAAAGCATTTAGACGAACATACAGATCTTTCAATCCTATATTAGTCTAATTATAACAATGGAGTTGTAACTACGCCTTTTCAATATATTGCTATCTTTCAATCCTATATTAGTCTAATTATAACGTTACTTTATATGAGGCAAGAAGTGCGACTGAAATTTCAAAATCTTTCAATCCTATATTAGTCTAATTATAACTACATGAATTTTTCCAGTATATTGAGCATTTGCAGCTAACTTTCAATCCTATATTAGTCTAATTATAACTTAAATCATAAGTTCCAGAAACTTCATTTACACCTTCGCTCTTTCAATCCTATATTAGTCTAATTATAACATCTAATGCATTTTCACAATCAAATCTACATGGAAAGAACTTTCAATCCTATATTAGTCTAATTATAACTTATTGTTTTTCATTTTTTAGCCACCTTATATTAAAATCTTTCAATCCTATATTAGTCTAATTATAACGCAAAGTCTATATTGGTTATGAGGAAGAATTTGTTTTCACTGTAGATGCTTTCAATCCTATATTAGTCTAATTATAACATAAAAGAAGAACTTGCTGAAGAAGAGATAAGAAAAACTCCTTTCAATCCTATATTAGTCTAATTATAACCCCCACAATATTTAAGTCCACATCATATTTTTCCTTAAATATTCACTTATTATTATCGTGAATTTATAAAAACTATACTTATTTATAAATATTCACGACTATATAATTGAGCTTATTTCTGATTTTCTAGTTCCAATAAATTTTCTTGAAATGATTTTTTCAGAACTTAAAGTATAAATAACTATTGAATCATTTTCTTGATCAATTATATCTTTTAAACCATCTTCTATTTTCAATAATTCACTTTCTGACAATTCACCTTCAAATACAGAATTTTGAATCCAATTTAAGAATTTCCTTAAAAATTGGCATACTTTACTTACTCTTTCAACACCAACATCATAAACTAATATTACATACATTTTTTACCACCATATTACAAATGGTTTATATTTTTTCAATCCTAATAGATGCTTTATTATTTTATAGCATTCTAATCTTATTAGTCTTTGATAACTAACTTTTCTTTTTAATATTCTATGCTTTATTGTTGTTTTTAATTTTTCATCAAAAGATTGTAAAAATAATCTTTTCCCTTTTTCATTTAAAATACAATAATTTGTTTCTTTTTGAAAATAACTTTCATCAATTCTATCTTGATTTATTAATTTAAAGATAACTCTATCTGAAAGTAAAGGCTTAAAAATTTCTGCTAAATCTAAAGAAAGTGAAAACCTTCTTTCAAATGGTTCATGCAAATAGCTTATAGTTGGATTTAATTGAGTATTATATATTTCTGTTAAACAAACAGAGTAAACTAATGAATTGCCAAAGCTTAATAAAGCATTTATCATATTTTCTGGTGGTCTTCTACTTCTCTTTTCAAATCTAAATTTTTCAGGTAAAAATTTATTCCAAGAGTTGTAATAGATTTCTCTTGTATTCCCTTCTATAGCCATTAATTGCTGAATAGAGTTTTGTTTATCAAGAAGCAAAATATTATTTTTAATTTCATTTATTGTTTCTAATAATTCATTATGAGAACCTTGATAATATTGAAGATTTACTAAAATATTTTTAAGAGAACCTTTAACAAATTCTTTTGCTAATTCAAGTCTTTTTTCATAATTTAAATAATGTTCAACTTGTTTAACTAACAATTCTCCAGAAACAAGTGTTTCTCTTGGCCAAAAGCTTCCTTCATAAAAACCGAATTTATTAAAGAAATGAATAGGAACTCCATGTTGCATTAAATAAGATAAAGCTCCAGATTTAATAGTTATTCTACCATGAGCATAAATTGAGTAAATTTTTTCTATTGGTAAAATTTTATTTACTATTTCATTTTTTTCATTTTTATATATAAAATAAATTGTATTATGTTTTCTTTGTATAATTCCATTTTTTAAAATAAAGAAATTTACTTTGGTCATGATTTTCTAAGAATATATTATAATTTAAAGATTCTTAAATTTTATTCAATCCAACAGAATTCAAAGTAAGCGCATTTTCTACAATATTTCTTTTTTTCAGGTTTTGGAGGTTGAGGTAAAGAAGTTATCTGCTGAATTTGTTGCAATATATTTTTTATTTCATTCTCCTTTTCTGAAGTAAAAATAACTTCTACTTTTTTATGTTCTTTAGGATAATTTATAATTCCTTTAAGTCTATTTATTCCTTTAAGTGTTTTTAGATACCATAAATAATAGAGTAATTGATATAAATGTGCGGTGCTAAGTTTGGATGATTTTTTAACATCATGTAATATTAAACCTTTTTTACTCTTAATAAAATCAATTGAAATTTTCTGATCTATAAGTATGTTTTTTACTCTTACTTCTTTAAAGGTAATGTTCTCGAATATCTTTCCTAAAATAACAAGTTCAGATTCTTGTTCTTGGGTTATAAAATGAGAAAATAACCAAAGCTTTGTTTTACAAAGAAAAAAATAATTGACTTTAACCCCGCCAATGAGCATCTCCGGATCTATTTCGATTTCTTCATATTCTTGAGAAGAATTGTGATGCTCTACTAACTCCATATATTTTATTCTCCTTTAATTCATAACTTATTTTTAGATCTATTGCTTTTGAAAGTAATTCACCATTCACATAACCCTGAAGTAAATAATAAAGAAGTTTATTTAATAAATTTGCACTTTCTTCTTTGTAATCTTTTTTAGTTATATAAAGCGAAAAAATAAATTTCGAGATACTTGGTACTAGATCATCACTTTTGAAAAAATCTTCATAATATTTCTTTATTATTTCTCTTAACCTTGGAAATATATACATTTTCTTCTTTTGTTTTGAAAGAATAAAAATTACTAATGAAGACTCGTCTGTTATCTCTATAATTTTTTTCTTAAAAGTTTCAGCGATAACTTTTTCTTCTAATTTTTCTTTCCAGAATTTCACAAAATAAGAAACAAAAATAAACCCCAGTATGAATTCGCATTCCATTAAAGGAATTCCTTTTGGTAACTCTAACCCTAAAAGTAACTCATTAATATTTAATCCTGAACGTTCTTTTTCAAGAATAACAAAGTTCTTATTTATTAACCACTCTCTAAAATCTTTAACAATTTCCTCTGGCACATTTTCTAGATTCAAAACAAAGTCTCCATAATGAATGCCTGTAAGGATAAGATATAGAAATCTCCATAATTCATCTTCTTTTGGTTTTTCTTCTATAATATAAAAATTTGGAGCTTTCTCTTTACTTATTATAAAAGGTATAGCAAGAGCGTTATAACCTTCTATCAGAGCTTTTTTAACGATAAACTCTATGATATTTTCAATATTTTTAATAATTTCTTCCCGAGATAGAGATAATTTCTCATGTGTTTTATCAATAGTTATTATAAATTTTCCCCTTATAAAGTTAGCTCGAAGCATCTTGTTCATAATAGGTAAGCAATACTCTCTATTAACACTATTTTTTAAAAAATTGAAGAGTTTCACTTTATAATTCATATTATTTCACCCTTTATTTCTTGAAATCCGTATTTACTATCATAAATTTTATTTTTTACGTTTATTATAGGAAATATATTTTCCTCCTCTATTTCAATACCTCTTAACCACCATATTGGAATTGGAATTGCAACTTCCTTAATTTCAGCAATTAATTTCTTTCTTTCATTAAAAGATAAATTAATGAATGATCTTGAAAGTAAATTATTAACATACTCTTTTGTCTCATCTTTTATGCAATCTGGATGTGGAATTATTAATATTGTAAAACCTTCTCTATAATCTAATAACCCTCTTAATTTTTCCTCTTTTATATCAAATGTAAAGAAATATCGAAGTAAATCCTCCCAATATTCTATACGAACTTTTCTTTTCGTTTCTTCTATTTCTTTTTGTAATCTTTCATAATTAAGAATGAGGTCCATTTCATCTATTATTTGTTTCTCATTTTTTAATTTTTCATCTTCAAATTTTTCGACAATTTCTTTCGCAATCTTAAGTTCCTCTTCCGAGTAAGGATATTTTTGTATATTTTTTATATCTGGTTTAAAAATGTAAACATTGATTCCTTTTGTTTCATTTCCATATCTATTAACTCTTCCGAATCTTTGAATCAATGAAGGTAAAGAAGAAAGTTCAGTAAATAAAATATCATAAGAAAAATCTAAAGAAACTTCGCATACCTGTGTTGCAATTAATATGTGCGGCTCTTTATTTTCTAGCCAATTCTCTTTTTCTTTTCTATGTTTATACATGAATCTTGCATGAAATACTATAAAATCTTTTCCATAAAGTAATTTAAATTCTTCTTCGAGTTTCTTGCCAATTGATATTGCTTTCTCAACAGTATTAACAATAACAAGAACTCTCTTGTAACTCTTTTTTTCGTAAATGATTTTTTCTATCCAACTCTCTATATCTTCATCAATATATTTCCACCTAATTCTTTTCTTATTTTTATATCCCTCTGAATAATCTAGAAAGTTTTCTATTCTAAGATTTTTCTCTAAATATTGAATTAAGGAGCTTGGTAAAGTAGCTGACATAAAAAGAACTTTTAGATTATAAAACATTCTGTATTTATTAATAAAATGCACAAGTAAATCAAGCATCAACGGATTTAATAAATGTACCTCATCAATAATTAAACCAGAATTTCTAAACATAGGCCTTTTTGTATGATATTTCCCAACTTGTAGAAAAGAAAGCAAAAATTGGTCTATAGTAGTTATAACATAGGGAGTTGTAAAGTTTTCTATAAAAAATAAATTTGAAAATTTTTCCTCTTCCTCTTTTATTTCTGTATCTAAGAAATAGAAATACTTTGAAACTTTATCACCCACTGCATTATTAAGTTTTTCAAAAAATTTGTTTATTGCAGTAATAGTTGGAAAGAGATAAAAAATCCTTGAAACATTCTTATTTTCAAAAAATAGTAATGAAACATTTGTTTTCCCCCATCCAGTATATGCTCTTAACATTGAAATATTAGGTAAAGAAGCTAGCTTTAATTGTTCACTCCACCTTTTTTCTTCTATTTCTCTTAAGATAATTTTTTTAACAATCTCTTCACTTACTTCAGGTTTATTAAATTCGATCTTTTTATTTTCAGCTGAACAAACATCTGCGATTTTAAACAAACCAAATACATCAACAATATTTATCTTTTCTTCAAATGGTAGGGAATTTAAACTTTTTTTAAGATCTTCCTTTAGTAATACATTAAATAATGCTTTCAATGGTTTATTTTTTCCATTAATTTCCACTTTCTTATTAGGGAGTATTTCAGAAATAACAGAGTGATGTTTTAGTATTAAGAATTTTAAAATTGGATCAATTTTTTGCTCAGAAAATGAAATATCTTTATCTAGTAAATATTCAATGGAATGATGAGAGTGCCCTTCTTTACCACTTAACTGCCAATTTGGATGTAGTTTGCCTGAATCGTGATATTCTGCAATAAAATTAGCTATCTGAAAATATTTTTCTTTAAAATTGTAAAAACTTAAAAATCTTTTAATTAAAGATTTTACTTCTTCTATATGTTCAATTAATAGTTTGTTTTCATGACTTTGCTTACTTCCAGGATTATCCCAATTAATCATATCCATCTTTAATATTCAATATTAAAGTTATTTAACTCGTAAACACCTATCTTTTCATTTTTCGTACAGTATATTTTCCTTTTTAATTTTATTTTTCCATTTATAATAAAGTAAAAATTTGGATTTTCAGATAATTTATGCATGACTGGCAATATCTGTAATTCTATACCACTTTCTAATCCAGGTTTAACCCAATCTTGAGGGGCGTAATTAGTTATTTCATCACTTTCTTCTACTTCTTCTATTCCAATAATTCTCCAATCTTTTATAAAAAAGTCATTTTGTCCACCATAAGGCAAGAACTTTATAGATTCCTTAAGCTTATTTTCAATTTCTCTTATTTCTTTTTCTTTACCTACAATAGCGATTAAATAAGTTGGATTATTTATTAAACTCAAAGGGATAACACCTCTTTCAACTTTTGGTTTATATTGTAAAAATGTTACACTTTCACTTATTATACTTTCATATTTTTTTAATTTTGATCCAAATAGAAATTTTCCCATAATCTCTTTCATTTTTTCTCTTTCTATTCCTAAAAAAGCTCCGAATATTCCAGCAGTGGACGTTGGCAAGGGAATTGGATAAGTAAGTCTAAAACCCTTCGTATAATGAACCTTGAAGAAAGCCTCAAAGAAAGAAATCTCAACAATCAATGCTTTCAATGATATCATAAAAATTCCACTATTTTATCAATAGCTTCTGTCACAGAAACTTTCTCCATTCCTTGTGGTAAATTCTTTTGTTCTATCATTCCTTTATAATCAATTAAAAGGAATTTTGCTCCGCTATTTTTTATTTCTCTCCTTTCCATAAACTCTTTTAAGCTCTCCATATTAATATAATTTTTTTCAAAATCAAAATCAAGATATTGGAATATTGGTAATGGTCCCTTGTCTGATAAGGTAATGAGTGCAATATAATATTCTGGAATATTTAAAGAATTAGTTCTCCTTGGCAAAACATAAGATGGTGTTAGAAAAACTTCTGAAAATGCTTTTATTCTACGTTTCCTTTCTTCCTCATCTATCCTATAAATTTTCTTTCCATCTTTTTCTTCTAATGATAATCTCTTCTTTAATTCTTCCTCTCCTTTTAATTCTATCTCTTCAAATTTACCTATATTCTCATACATTATACAATTAACTTTTCCTATGAATTCTGCAACTTCAACTTCAAATGGTACAGGATTTTCTTCTTCCATTTTGCCCCATGGTCTAGGAAATCTTGCAGCGAATTCTGCTTTAACTGGAGTATCCCTTAAGGCTTTAAAATATGAAAGAGCTATTGGGGCCTGCCTCCTTCTAGCAGTTTCACCCCTACCTCGTGTTACCATGTATCCAAAGAGATCATTATCGATATATTCTACTGGATTACCACTATCGCTTAATCTTAATGCTTCCATTGCTTTTGGATTTTCAATAAATGGATCAATTTTAAATCCTTTATTTTTTAAAGCTTCTCTTATTGCATATTTTATTGCTCTTGCTGAAATAAAAGGTAAGACTTCTCCTGTTGATGAATACATTTTCTTCAAAGTAACTCTAGTTCCTATTACTTCATCAGCATTAACATTTCCCGAAACTTTTGCTAATATTGAAATTTGCACAACTTTCATTCTTCTTTTGCCTCCTTATTACCAGTAGATGTAGATAATGCATTTAATAATCCTGTAAGAATTGCAGATTTCAAATAATAAAAGCTATCTCCACTCCACTTATCTCTTAATTGAAAAATTTCTGGAAGCATATTTACAGGAGCTTGAATATTCGTGTTTGTTTTATATTCTCCTAATCTCTGAGAAAGTTTATTTAGAAACCTACCTGGAGATTCTTCAGCTCTTATGTCATAAATTAATCTTTTTACATACTCCTTTCCTTTTTCTTTTCCACATACTGATTTTTCAATAATATCTTTCCCAATTGCAAAAGCCCAATTGAAAAATTTTGAAAAACCACCATAATTTTCTTCTCTTAACATAATAATCTTATTTTTTATTATAAATATTTAAACCTTTCTCTTCACTTTTTAATAAATTTTAAAAAAATTATTTTATTAAATTTATAAACCCAAATCCTAAACTATTTCTTTCTCCAAATCCACAATCTATTCCGAACTTAAGTATTTCTTTTTGTTTTTTATCTAAATAGCTAAAGTAAAACTCCCAAATAGAGCCTATTAACTTTTGTTCTTCTCCATTAATTATAATATGGTTAACTGTAGATTTTTTAAATTTAAATATTTCAAAAATTCTTTCAATTTCAAGCTTTGTTCCATAAAATTCATTATACTTTTTTATTAAATTTTCTTCTAATTGTTTTACGAATGCTTCAAAACTATATTCTGGTCTCCAATAAACATATCTTTTCTTTCTAAATTTTTCTGGAATATTATATTTTTCATAATTTCTCTCAGGGATTCTAATAATTATGGGAGTTGCAGAAATTATCCTAAGATTTTTATTAATTTTAATATTCAATGGAGAAAAATTTTTAATTTTAAATTGCATTTCTCCTATGTTTATTGTTTTATCAAATTTTACTAACTCTTTTAATTTTTCTATTATAGTAAAAATGAAAGTTTTGCTTGGAGAAGATAAAATTAAATTTCTTTCATCTCCTTCTTTAAAATTACCTATAGGAAATATATTAGAAAAACAAAAGAATTTGTATCCTTTTTTATCATGAAGGTTTTCAAACTTAGTTCCAATTAATAGTTTATAGAAAAAACCTTGAAGTTTATGGAAATATTTTAAATCATATTCACAATCTTTCATTGCTTCCAATTTTATTAAAACTCTCATACTATTCTTTATCTTTTTCATAATAGTATAAAATTCTTTCTTCAACAACTTAATCTTTTAATATTTTATTATAGTCGTGAATATTTATAAATAAGTATAGTTTTTATAAATTCACGATAATAATAAGTGAATATTTAAGGAAAAATATGATGTGGACTTAAATATTGTGGGGTTATAATTAGACTAATATAGGATTGAAAGTTTTTTTATCGTTTATTCAGCTATTTAAAGTAATATTTAAATAGTTATAATTAGACTAATATAGGATTGAAAGTTCTTCTGCTAAAATGTCCCTTGCATAAGCCTGAGTTTCATAAGAAAGTTATAATTAGACTAATATAGGATTGAAAGAAATTAGGATGGATAAAACCAGAAGATCAAAAAACAATTCCGTTATAATTAGACTAATATAGGATTGAAAGAAAGGAGCTAAAGCTTTTAGCTATGGAATGATATGTCGTTATAATTAGACTAATATAGGATTGAAAGCTTTTTTATCAATAAAAAAAGAAAGATGCTATTATATAAATTGTTATAATTAGACTAATATAGGATTGAAAGCTCTCTCCATATTTTTTTTAGCTTTTCAAATTCTTCTTCTTTGTTATAATTAGACTAATATAGGATTGAAAGACAGGATATTATCCGATGAGCCTGTGCCCCCAGCATGGACGACCTACAGGTTATAATTAGACTAATATAGGATTGAAAGTGAAATTTTAAACAATCACTTAAATGAATTAAAAAAAGGTTATAATTAGACTAATATAGGATTGAAAGAATGGAGTAGGATATTGGTATGCAGTTACTCCTTTTTCAACAGGGATTTCTTCGGTTATAATTAGACTAATATAGGATTGAAAGATTTGTTTTATATAGAAATCGGCTTCTCTAATAATTTCTTCACTCATAGTTATAATTAGACTAATATAGGATTGAAAGTTGGTTGTTCTTCTGGTATTTGTTCTCTACTCTCCTCTTCCAACGTTATAATTAGACTAATATAGGATTGAAAGTTTTTTACCACCGATATAATAGTATTATTGCTTATATTGTTATAATTAGACTAATATAGGATTGAAAGTCTATATTAATAGTAAATTTTTTTTCATAACCTAAAACATTTATATAAACAAAATCAAGTTATAATTAGACTAATATAGGATTGAAAGTTTTTACATTTAGGGCAAATTAACCTTTTATTCATTTTTTCTAAAATTTCATATTCGTTATAATTAGACTAATATAGGATTGAAAGATTCCTTTATTTTCATTAATCTTTCTTCTAATGGAAGTTTTGTTATAATTAGACTAATATAGGATTGAAAGGAAGCAAAAACAATAGATATTTCATCTGGTGAAAAAGCGTTATAATTAGACTAATATAGGATTGAAAGCCGAAACATGGCTTATTATAACCTTTAAAGTAACCACAGTTATAATTAGACTAATATAGGATTGAAAGAATTTCTAAAAAAATTCAATTGATAAGCGATATTGTTAGTTATAATTAGACTAATATAGGATTGAAAGTAACTATACTGGTCTAACGCCTCTAATCGCAAACCCGTTATAATTAGACTAATATAGGATTGAAAGAGTCAAGTTTATTACGACCAACCTTATACTATTACGGCTACGGTGTTATAATTAGACTAATATAGGATTGAAAGGCTACAAAGATTATAAATATTATTAACAAAATTACTGCGTTATAATTAGACTAATATAGGATTGAAAGAGAAAAACAATTACATTATTAAAAGGAAAAAGATTGGGACGTTATAATTAGACTAATATAGGATTGAAAGAATACCAGCACATAATCTTGAGATAAAAATCCTGCTATTTGTTATAATTAGACTAATATAGGATTGAAAGATTGGAAAAGTTGTTACAGGTCAAGAAATGGATTGGACTTTAGAATTTAATGTAGGTTATGTTATAATTAGACTAATATAGGATTGAAAGAAAGAATTAAAAGATGTAATAACTTCTCAAAGAAAATTGCAAATAAACGTTATAATTAGACTAATATAGGATTGAAAGGACTTTAGCAGTTTTTATACTGATTATCTTAAAGATGTTGCAGTGTTATAATTAGACTAATATAGGATTGAAAGTTTATAATTTTATCAAGTAGTGCTATAAGCTCTTTTCTGTTATAATTAGACTAATATAGGATTGAAAGAAAGAAACAAAGGAATGGGTCATAGTTGTTAAATGCCCTCACTGTTTCAAGCAGATTTCTGTTATAATTAGACTAATATAGGATTGAAAGCAGCAACAAGCATAACAACATCAGCAGTAAAAGGTTAGTTGGAGCTCTTAGAGTCTTTTGTTATAATTAGACTAATATAGGATTGAAAGTTTTTTGAGAAAATTTAGCGTTAGCCATAGCAATTTTTCTCATTTTTGTTATAATTAGACTAATATAGGATTGAAAGACTAATAAGAAATGGGGGCAAGTAGCAAATCAAATTTATAAATTAGTTATAATTAGACTAATATAGGATTGAAAGATTGCAGAAAGCTTAATACCAGCTAAAAATAAAACGGTAAGTTATAATTAGACTAATATAGGATTGAAAGTTGGATATTATTTTTGAGTTTACTCTCTTTGGAATAGGTTATAATTAGACTAATATAGGATTGAAAGCTGGAGTTACACTCTTCCCGCTTTTAGCAACTAATGTAGGTTATAATTAGACTAATATAGGATTGAAAGTATGGAGTAAAACTTGGATTAGCTGAAAGAGCTATCATGTTATAATTAGACTAATATAGGATTGAAAGTTGCTTAAAGGAATTGATTTTCGTGGCATTTATTGTCATCCCTTAGTTTTTTATATGTTATAATTAGACTAATATAGGATTGAAAGGTTGTTATTGTTGTAGTTAACGTAGTAGTTATTGAATGTGTTGTTAAACTTATTATTGTCATGTTATAATTAGACTAATATAGGATTGAAAGTACTTCAAGAGCTGGGGTGTTTATGATGTTGATAACGAGTTATAATTAGACTAATATAGGATTGAAAGATAGTATTGATTGTAGCAATGGCAGTAATTTTCTTTGTATTGCTATATTATGTTCTTAGGTTATAATTAGACTAATATAGGATTGAAAGCCAACAACAAACCCACATATGTGGAGTATTCTTGAAATGTTATAATTAGACTAATATAGGATTGAAAGTGAATTTTCTTATCGTTAATCTACTCGGAAGTTTTGCGGTTATAATTAGACTAATATAGGATTGAAAGCAGTAAGCACTAATCAGGATGTGCTCGGTATTCTTTACCATGCTCAAAAATTTAGGTTATAATTAGACTAATATAGGATTGAAAGAGAAGAGAAATTCCTTTAAGTGAAGGAATGGAAATAGTAAAACGTTATAATTAGACTAATATAGGATTGAAAGCATATGTGGAATATCGTTGAAATTCTGGGCAATCACTTAAGTTATAATTAGACTAATATAGGATTGAAAGCCAGAATACAGGAGAACCATAGACTTTTGCTACCCATAAGGTTATAATTAGACTAATATAGGATTGAAAGTTTTCTAAATCTTTTAATCCAAGAATATCTCTTCAAATAATTGATTCATTTATATTATAAAATATTTTAAAGCATTATTTAAATATTAAATTATTTTATTAAATAAGAAATTTAAAAATAAGGATTACTTAACAAAGTCCTTACATATTAAAAAAAGTATTTTATAAAAAAGATGAAAAACTTTTTAAGCATTTATTAAAAATATTATTTTTAAGTCTCTTAACACGTTAATGCATTGGTGAAATTATGGCAACAGAAATAAAAGTATGGCAGATCATCAACGATAAATTAGAATCGATTGAAACGGGGAGAAGAGAAAAAGAAGATCTTGAAAAATGGATTAAGAGTAATCCTTCAATTTTGGGTCAAGATATATTAATCATAGGAGAACAAGTCCCAACAAAATCTGGTATAATAGACCTTCTTGGAATAGATAAATCTGGAGATCTTATTATAATCGAACTAAAAAGAGACAAAATTCCAAAAGAAGCCCTATCGCAAGTTATAGATTATGCTTCAGATGTAGCTTCATGGGATATAGATAAACTTAGTGAAATCTGTACAGAATACACTGGTTTAGAATTAGAAGATTATTTAAATGAGAAATTTGAAGATATAAATTTAGAGAATTTACCTATTAATAAAACTCAAAGAATCTTATTCGTAGGATTTTCTATTGAAGAATCTTTACAACGGATGATTGAGTGGCTTTCAAATAATTATGATGTTAGTATAAATGCAGTAATTTTGAAATACATTAAAACAAAAAATGGTGATGAACTTATTGCAAGAACAGTAATTATTCCTGAAGAAATTGAGAAGGAAAGAAGTAAGAAAAGACGATTTCAACTTTCGATGTCTGAGGAGCCTGGAGATTATGATGTTGAAGAACTTAGGAATTTATTAAAGAAATATTTATCTGAAAATCGTACAACACCACGGCGTATCAGAGAGATTCTATTACCTTTATGCTTAAAGTATGAGGTTGTAACAAGAGAAATGATTAAAGAGGAATTAATCAAGAAAGGAGAAGCTGAAGATAAAGGTGAAGCAGGAATAATAGTGACGACAATTTCAAGAGAAATTGGAATCGAACAAAGGGATTACTTACGTCAAATTATAAAATATGATAAACCTAATCCATGGGAAAAGGAAAATTATAGATTAGTAGAAGAATACAAAGATTTAGTAAAATGTGTATTAGAGGATTTAAATAAAGAGAAAGAATAGAAATGATAAAGCCTTTAGCCAATCTAATGTCATAAATACTTGCTATATTCATATTTTTTCCAAAACTATAATTATGATGATATCATAGTATTCTCAATACGGATATTCTCCATTAAAACATTGTTTTTTACGAATAATGTTTCTTCCATTAAAAGAGTTCGAATGATTTTTCTTAAATTTTTCAAATTCTTCTAATAATTTCTTCTGCATATTTTCTGATACGCACATATCAGCAAAAAAGTGCGAATAAACTCAACAATAAAGCTCAGACTTTCTTTATTAACACTTCTCCAGTTTTCTAGTTTATTGCAAACTTTATCTAAAATTTTTAGCATTATTTTAATTAAAAACTTATTGGTAAATTGTCATTTTTTAAGATAACATTATTTGATTTTTTATCAAAATAAATTTGAATAGCTTTAATTTTAACTCCTTTTTCTTTGGCAATTTTTAAAAGTTCATAGATTTTTGGATCAGCATTTTTGTTTGGTATAAAAGAATTAATATTTTTCATGCCAGCGATAAAGAGAATGATTGATTTTTTAGAATGTTTAATCAAATCTCTAATATGTTTTTGCCCTCTCAAAGAAGGACAGTCAGGATACATTGCAAAATTTTTGTACTTCATAATAGCACTTTTTATTTCAAGAAAATATTTTTTATTTTCATATTCAATCAAATAATCAAATAAAGAATTATTAAGTTTAAAATTTCTTTTTAAAATTTTTGCTCCTTTAAGCCAGGAAATATATCCTTTTTCTAAAGCAATTTCAAAACATTTCATTTGAAGTAAAGTATCAATAATTGAAAAAAATCCTTTTTCTTCTTTAATCATCGAAAGCCTAAATTTTAATTTATTTTTATTTTTTATTGGCAAAAGCAAAGCAATTTTCCCTTTCTTTATAAAATCTTCTAATCTTCCAGTATTATTTAAATGTGCCAATATAATCTTATTTTTTATCCTTACTTTTACAACAAAACGATTTAATCTTTCAATCACTTTTCCTATTTGAAAATTTTCTATTTTTAACAAAATTTTCATTTTTTAATGAACTCATCTCTAAAATATTTAAGCTTTTCTTTATATTAGCAAAAAGGAATTAAAAAATCAAACCATTTTTCAAGTTTATCTTCTAACTTATTTATTTCATGAAACGAGATCATTAAATCTAACTTTTTTAAAAAAACTTCAGGAAATTCTTTTAATTTCTTTCTTCTTTTTTTGAAATATTCTCAATATTATTTAATGCTCTCAAATCTTCAATTTTTATCTTTCTTGCTTTATCAATTGGAAGAATTGTTATTTTTTCTAACTTCTTCTTCCATAATATTACCTTTTTAAGAGAATAAATAATTTAAAACAAATAATGTAATATCATAATTAGCATGAAGTGCTATTGGACACCATAGCCTATATCTTCTTTTCCTAAAAATATATCCATGTACAATGCCAACTAGAAAGGCAGGAAAGAATTGCCATGGATTAAAATGAAGAACTCCACAAAGTATTGATGATAGCAATATTCCTCCCATACTTCCAAAGCTTGTTTCTAATCCTCTTTGTATAAATCCTCTAAATAAAATTTCTTCACAAGGAGCAACAAAGAATATCGTGATAATAGATATTATAACTAAATCTATAAAGGAAGAAGGAGAAAAAGCTTTGAGAAATTCTTCAAACCATGATGGAATTGGAATAAAAGGGATAATTAGAATCTGAACAATCACTCCAGCAAATAAACCAATTAAGAATGTTAAAGGTAAAATCAGCATTGCAAATCTAAATTCTTGTAGAGCATTTTTCGAATCTAATCCAATGAATTCTATGCTTATATTTTTTCTAATCATATAAATTAATATTGGAATAATCATTCCAATATCATTTAAAATAAGTAACAATAAATCGCTAATAGTAATGTTTAAAAAAGTGATAATTTTTTGAATTAATAATTTAAGAATTATTAGAAAAAATAAGGATAGAAAAGACATTATGAAAGATTGAGAAGCTTTCCAAGGTACCTTTTGTGGAATCTCATATAAAGTTTCTTCAACTTCTTGCTTTATAATTTTTCTTTGAAATGAAATTGATAATGCTAATATTAAGCTCGTCAATCCTGCCAAAGGCAGACTATATATTCTTGTTAAGTCTTCCCTTTTTCCAAAATAGAGTATGGTTAAGCTTATAACTAAAAGTATTAATGAAGATAGTATTGAAAAGTTCAACACATAATTCTTATAATCTCTATATGGCTTCATTTTTTATTTCTCCATTTATATTACCTCTATTTATTATTTCATTCATCTTCATAATTTTTGAATAATAGAAATTCATTAATGATTTAAAAGAAGCAATTCCAATTAATTGCTTTTCTAGTAATATTGTTTTTTCTTATTCATTTTAATCTTAAATTTCCACTTTTTAGAATTACAATGAATTTCTTTAATATTTTTATGATTTTTTTATTATCATATTTTATCTGTTATTATTTTAAAGAATTAATTGCTTACTTCTATAACTTTAATTCCTTGTTCAATTTCACATGCTTCCTTCAATTCTTTTGGTGCATTAGAGCATATTATCATTGGTTTAGCTAATTTTCTATGAATTTTAAAATAAAGGAAGCGATATGTTATTACTTGTCCTATAGCATTATAATTGAGTTTATTTTCAACTTCAATTATATAATTTTCACAATTACTTTTATGTATTATTGCATCAGCAGAATATTCACCTAATGGATACTCTATTGCGAAAAAGTCGATTTCATGCTTATAGGCTTTTAGATATTTTTCAAAAATCTCTTGTTCTCTTTTTGATAAAATTCTTGCTTTGGGTTTTATAGGAATTTGTGAGGAAGCACATATGTTTATAAGAGGGCATAAATAACATTTTGATCTTGCTAAATCTTTAGTACAATATCCCATTATATAGAGCCTAGAAAATAAGTAGTCATACTTTACAGGATCATCAGGATTTATCTTTCTAAGGAAATATGTAGCTTTTAAAACACCATTCCAATTCATTCCAATTTTAAGAGAAAATGCTCTTGCAAAAACTCTACATATCCCTTCATCTAAAGAAACTAAAAGGTACTTCTTATCTATAAAATCCCATAATCCAAGATCTGGATAAGGTCTAACCATCCATCTCATGAAAAGATTTAATCTTTTAAGAGGGGAAGTTAGTCTTATTGGAATTAGAGGAGGTTTTCCATCATAATTGATTAAAAGCTTTACTAATTTTGCAAGAACATACTCCATAGGTTCTTTTTCATGTAAAGAATTATTGTATGTTTCTTTAATAAAAGTTCTAAGAGAACCATAATTTTCTAATATTTTCTTAAAAACTTGGAATAGAGAAATTATATCATCAATTTTTACAAATCTATGCATAAAACCAGTCTTTACTATTCCATTGGTTTTCCATTGAAAAACATTGAATGCTTTTTTCGTAAGCTCTTGATCATGAATAAGCTCAATAAATTTTAAACCATTTTCTTCCATCCATGTTACAAAACCAGTTAACATAGGATTTAAAATCTTCTTTACAGGCATTTGAAAATCTATTAATGCACAAAATAATGCCCAAAATTCTTTATCAATATCATTTTTAGCAACATAAAGTCTAACTGGACCAAGTACAGAAGAATTCAAATATTCTTGTTTTAAGCGATCATAAGCTTCATCCAAAACATGAAGCATGTATAAACTTTCAATATCCATAGCTAATTCAACTATCTTAATTAAATATCTTAAGCTTATAATATTTTAAATAATAAAATTAAAGATTTAAAAATATTAAGCCTTATAATCTTTTAAATGTATAGTTGGAATATCTTTGCTTGCTTTTTCATATAATATATCATCAGCCGTTAGAAGAATCCCTTTAACTTTTTTAGATGCTATCACATACACACTATCATAATATGTTACATTATTTTTTATACTCCATTCTATTATTTTTTCATGATCATCTTTATTTATTTCAATGAAATTTATTTTAAGATCTAAAAAATGTAAGATTTTCTCTTTTGCTTTTTGTATACTTATTAATTCTTGTTTAAATGCTTTTAATAAAGTATTTCCAATTTCATAAACTATCAATTCTGGCGCTGCTAGATTAATAGAACCATTCATAAACTTTTCTAGTATTAACTCTGCCTTATTAGATAAGTCCTCTATTAATAAGAATCTTGCTGCAACAGATGCATCTATAACGTATAATGTCATCGAGTATCCCTTAGTTCTCTTATACTTTTATTTATGAAACCTTTTGGTACAGTATACTTTCCAGCTTTAAGATCTTTTAAGAGTTTCTCTGCAACTTTCTTCCTCTCTTCTAATTCAATTCTTCGACGTATAACTTCTCTAATATACTCAGACCAATTTATTTTAATTTCTTTCATTTTTTCCTTTATTTCTTTTTCAATTTTAATAGTAATTGTACTTTTGTCATTACTGCTAGTAACTATTTTGAATACATACTTATAAACATTACTATAGAAAGCAAGTTAAATCTGTTTTTATTTAATTATTACTCTTAATTTTTATTAAAATTAATTTTATGATCCAATAAGAATTTTAAACGACTCACCATATTCTATATGTAATAGGAGGCTACACCTCTATTCTTCTTTAAGTATTTTCAATACTTTCATGAATTTCTCTTCATTTCAATAATGCTTTCATTTCAATAATGCTTTATATTTTCTAATATTCTAATAATTTAATAGTGTTTTTCAACTCTAAATTTATTAATTTTTCTTTTTTAGGTTTACCAGTTTCCCAATCCCATTCTCTAAACTCATAATATTCTTTAAGAGCCTGTTCATATTGATCCATTGGAGTTATTCCTTTTATAGGCCCTTCTTTATATGGTTCTAAAACTATTTTTGGAAGATAATCATCTTTTCTTGTTATTCCACAAAGATTATTAAAAACTCTTTTCATATTAAATATTCTTTCACCAATTATATAAAGATCTTTTATTGTCATATTCCATCCTATAGCTAAATTTAAAAGTTTCAAAACTTGTTTCGATTTAAAGCTTGAATATAGACAAAGAATAGCTGAATTAAATATTTCTCTTAAATTTTGCATAGAAGCAACAATACCAGCTTTACCTAATAAAGAAGAAACATTTCCACTAATAATATTAAACTCAGTATCTTCGAATGTACCAAGGTCAATAAGATACGCATCTGATCTTAAATGGCATGCGCCACGTGGGCTTGTAGAATAAGATAAAGCAACACTGAAAAAAGCTCTTGGATCATGCATTGGTATTTCTAAACCTTTTACATGTGCAGCCAAATCGCTTTCTATATTAAATGTTTCTGCCATTTTCCTAACTCCTTCTGCTAGAATGTTACCAATTCCTTTACGATAAGCTATCATTTTAATAATTTCTTTTAATGCATTTCCATCTCCCCAACTTGTATTTATTTGATTCTTTTTTATTTTTCCTTTTTCGACTAAATAATTTAAAAATGCTATAACAACTCCAGTGGATATAGTGTCAAGACCAAAATCATTACAATAATGATTTGCTAAAACTATAGCATCAATATCTTGAATTAAATTCAATGCACCTAAACTTGCTAATGTTTCATATTCAGGGCCATCTATTTCTATATTATTTCTTTTAATTTTTCTACCACATCCTATTGGACAAGAATAGCATGCTATTGGTGAAACTTTATAAAGTTTATTTAATCTTATTCCTGAAAGAGTTGAGAAATCAAAATCTTGACTAGTAAAATATTTTCCAGGTATATCTCCAAATTCGTATCCTACTTCAAAATAAGAAGATGACCCAAGTTCTCTTAAAGTTCTTCCATAATCTGAATTTGCAAGTTCTTTTGATAATTCTCTACAATATTCTATGAATTCTTCATTTTTTACTTCAACCTCTTTACTCCCTATTACAGCAATTGCTTTTAGTTTTTTACTACCCATTATTGCTCCTAAACCTGTTCTAGCTGCCGCTCTACCATTATCGTTAATTATTGCAGCATACTTTACTAGATTCTCACCAGCTGGACCAATGCATGCAACACTAACTTTTCTATCAATATCCTTCCTTAATACTTCCATCGTGTCATATGTTCCATATCCCCAAATTTCTTTTCCATCATGTATTTCAATACTTCCATCATTTATTAAAATATAAACTGGCTTACTTGAAGACCCCAATATTACCAACCCATCAAATCCAGCCATTTTTAATCTTGCACCAAAAAATCCCCCTGCAAGAGCTTCGCCCCAAATATTTGTTAAAGGAGACCTACTAGCAATAACATGCCTACCAGAGGTTGGTGCAATTGTTCCAGTTAAAGGACCTGTAAGGAATATTAGGGGGTTCTCTGAAGAAAATGGATGAAAAATTTTTTCTGCAATAAAATTCATGTATAAAACTATTGCTAATCCTGATCCACCTAAAAATTTTTTAAGGAGAGTTTCTTCTAATTTTATATATTCAATTTTATTATTATTTAAATTGATTTTAGCTATTTTACCTATATAACTTTTCAAAATATTCCCCTAACAATTCATTAATCTTGCTTAAGCTTAAATAAATCTTCTTCTATTTCTATAATTTCTTTTGGGAGAATTTTTGGTTCTCCTATTATTTTTGATAGTAAGTATATTTTTGCTACTCTTTCAACACATATTAAAACATCAAAAGCATCATCTAAATCCTTTCCACATGTTATAATACCATGATTCATAAGAAGGACTGCTTTTCTATTATTTAATGCTTCTATAACATTATTTGCAAGTTCTTCTGTACCTGAAGGTGCATATTTAGCTACTTTAATTTCTCCACCTGTATATAAAATCATTTCTTCAACTATTGGAGCAATTCCAATACCAATTACTGCAAAAACAGAAGAGTAAATAGGATGAGCATGAATTATAGCATTAACATCATTTCTTTTTTTATAAATTGCTAAATGTATGAGTGTTTCAATAGATGGGTTTCTCTTTCCTTCTACTATTTCTCCATTTTCATTTATTATTAAAATATCATCTATTTTTAAAGTTGCTTTTTTTAAACCACTAGGTGTTATTAAAAATAAATTTTCATTTGGAATTCTAATACTAATATTTCCAGTGATACCATATGATAACCCTTTTTCATTTAACATACGAAATATTTCAACTATTTTCTTCCTTAATTCATAATATAACATAATCATATCCCAATCGAATCTATTGTTTTATAAAAATCTAACCAATCTAAAAAAATTTCATTATAAATTTGAATTTTCTTATTATTTGGTTTAATAATATAAAAATTTGCCATATTTCTAAAAGCTTCTTCAAATGATGAGTATACTGCTATATTTTTAAAAGTTAAAATAGCACATGCAAGCATACTTCCATAAAATTTTTTTGAAACTTGGATTTCACTTCCTAAAACATTAGATAATATCTTAAGAAAAGATTTAAATCTTGTTAAACCTCCAGTTATGCCAAAATATTCTAATTTAATATTTGAAATTTCAATTAATTGTTTTAAATTTGCTTTAATAGTAAATGCAATAGTTTCTAAAATGCTTCTAGCAAAATCTTCTATTCTAGCAGGTTTTATAAAAGGGATATTTGGAGATTTTAATAAAATAAATCCATTCATTTTTTGTTCAACCATGTTTTTAGCATTCATAATCATAGAACCAATTCTCATTCTCATACCTTTAGCTCCAATTTCAGAAGATTCGACGAGTTTTTCAAAATATCTATAAGGATTTAATGAAGTTGAAAATAAAAAACTTTTTATAAACCAATCTACTAAACCTCCAGAAAATCCTGCATTACTTTCAATAATCCATTTATTTGGAAATATATGGCATCCTGCCCATACTTTCATATTTTTATCTATTATTGGTTTATTGGTAATACCTGCTACTGGTGATGTATACCCTGCAACACAACCATAATGTTTTTCATTCATTAATCCAGCTGCTAATAAACCAAAATGCGTGTCCCCACCTCCTACAAATACTGGTAAATTTTTTGGAAGACCAGTTTTTCTTGCTACTTCTTTTTCTATTTCACCAGCAAAATCCCCTGCATTTTTTACTTCGGGTAATAATTCTATATCTACACCAAAAAGATCTAATAAATATTTATTCCATTCTCTTTTATTTATATCAAATAGTAATGTATCAGATGCAATAGATGGTTCTGTAATACTATTTCCAGTTAGTTTATGAATAATCCAATCATGTAATGTTAAAATTTTTGAGATCTTTTTAGCCATTTCCATTTTATTTTCTTTAAACCAAAGAAATCTCATGGGAGAAAAAATGAATAGTGGTGTATGACCAGTTATTTCATATACCCTTTTTATTTCTTCTTCATTGATTGGAAAATCAACAAATATGCCTCGAGAGTCGGAGTTTGGTCCCATGTAAATTTCATTAAAGTTTTTATCGATAAAAACTGTACCAATTCTTTGTGCAACACAACTTATTGCTTCTATATTTATATTGCTTTTCTTGGCTTCTTTCATCACATCTTTAATTATTTTAAAGAAAATTTCTTTTATAAATTTAGTATCATATTCAATAATAAACGGATAATCTGGATTAATTATCATTTCAATTTTACTTTCTTCTTTAATAACAATGTTTCCTAAAGAATCAATTATATATACTCTTAAATTATTAGTAGAAAAATCTATCATAAGAATATAACGTTTTATTCTCATCAACTTTTTTCCTCTATAATCTGTGGATTAATTAAAAATTTTAGTTTTTCCCCTTTTAAAAATCTTAATATATCTTCTGTTATCATTAATGATTGAACTTTGATCGTTTCAAAAGTATTCCCACCAATATGTGGTGTTACTACTACATTATCTAAAGTAAGGAATCTATTAGTAGATTCGACTGGCTCATCTTCGAAAACATCCAATCCTGCTCCTGCAATCCTCTTTTCCTTCAAAGCATTAAATAATGCATCTTCATCTATCACGATCGGGTTAGCTAAATTAATTAAAAATGCTGTAGGCTTCATTTTATTTATTTCATTTTTACCTATTAATCCGATAGTTTCTTCAGTTGGTACTACATGTATTGTTATTATATCAGATTCTTGAAGAAGAGTATCTAAATCAACTCGTTCTCCACCTATGCTTTTTATTTTCTCATCTGTTACATATGGATCATAAACCAAAATATTAACATTAAAACTTTTAAGTTTCTCTGCTACTTTATATCCAATTTTACCTAATCCTATTATACCTACTTTCTTTCCAAATAATTCATAACCGCGCAATTTCTCATATATATTAATAAAATCTTCAATAGATTCTATTTTAACTTTACCAGATTTTAATAATCTATCAGCAAAAACAATTTTTCTTAAAACTGCTAACATAATTGCTATAGTTAATTCTGCAACAGCATTTGCATTCCTACCAGGAGTATATATTACTGGTATTTTCCTTTTATTAGCAGCATCTAAATTAATATTCCTTTTCGGATCATTTCTACAAATTCCTATGAGTTTTAAATTCGTATTATTAATTACATTTTCATCGATATTTTCAATTTCAACAATTAATATATCAATATCTTCTTGATTAATAATATTTATTAATTCTTTTTCAGTTAATACTTTTTTACTTTCCACCCAACTTATATATTTAACATCAAGATGCTTTCTTAAAATATCTAAAGCATCTTTATGAAATAATGCAGTAATTAACGCACGCATTTATATCACATAATGTTAAAATAACAATTTTCTAAGTTTAAGAAGGTCGCTCATTGAACCTTTAACTTTTATTTTTCCAAGTGAGTATTCCTTTATTGGATTTGTTTTCTTATTAATTATATCAACAAAAGTATTGGAAGACATTGTTATTTTTACATCAGGATTTTCAATAAATTCTTTAGTTAACTCTTTTAATTGTCCATTTTCAATTTTGAGAAGATAGCTAATATTTAAATCATTAAATTCAAATAAAACTTTTTTTGTAAAACCCTCAAGAGATTTAACAACTTCAGGGGCATGAAATCTTTCTTTAACTATTTTAAGGCTTGCTTCAATATTTTCTATACTAACCATATTTTAAACACCTAAATATGTATCGATTATAATAAAGCATAAACTCGTATTTAAATTTTCAATTAATCTTGAATTATATTTTAATAAACATAAAAAAAAAGGGATAGCTATTTTAATTAAAGTATTAAATCGTATAAATAACTGCCTAAATTTCTCATAAAGAACTTAACTTGTAATATCTTCTTTTTATAATAATGTTTATTAATTTCTACTTTTTTATTTTTTATAGATGTCTTTAAGAGAAGAAATAAGGAATATTTTAAAAGAGAATCCTGAAATAATAGCTGAAGTACTTAAATTAAGACCTGATATTCTTTATGATGCAATAATTAAACTAACCCCATGGGAGAAATTGGTAACAAAAGAAGACCTTAAGCTTTTAATAGAATTAATAAATAAGAGATTCGAAGATGTGATTAGAAGATTTGAGGATATAAATAAAAGGTTTGATGATGTGAATAAAAGATTTGAGGATATGAATAATAGATTTATGGATATGTATAAAAGATTTGAAACTATAGATAAGCGCTTTGAAGATATAAATAAAAGGTTTGATGATATAAGATATTACCTTGATAAACGTATAGGATTTTTAGAAAAATTGATAATTGGATTTAACATACCAATCTTAGTAGGAATGATTATTGCTTTAATAAAGCTCTTTATATAAAAGCTCCCATTCTTTAAAAAATCTTTTAGCTTATAGATTAGTAAATTATGAAGAAAAATTAAAAATTCCTTTACAAATATCATAAAGAGAATTAAAAGTAGTTAAAGACTACAAGTTTTTCTTCTCGAATTCTCATTCAAATTTTGTATTATTTAATGAGAAGTTCGTCTAAAACAAAGTTCTGAAACTTTCTTGTTCTCTCCTTTTTCTAGAATTTTTTGTGCTAACTTTTGTCTAGAATCAAGTTTGTCAAGAGCTGCTATAATAATGCTAGTGTCTATATAGCTCATCTTTCCCTCTCTCTTAGCAATTGTTTAGTTGCTCACTAAGATCTATTGGTATCTTCCCTTCTGCTTTTTCAAGTTTAAAAAGATTCTCTAAAGCTTTGAGAACTTCAAAAAGATGATTATTAAAAAATTTTCCTATTAAAGAGAAATATTTACATAGATATTTCCCTATTAAGAATATGTACGTATTCAATTTTTTTACATCTTCAATATTTTTAAAGCATTTTCATATAATATTTTTATTTTAATTTCTTCATTTATATCTAAATTTTTTATTGCTAAAACCATTTTTGGCACTTCTATTCTAGGATAATCTGATCCAAAAACTATTTTTCCTCCTAAAAATCTTTCAATAACTCTTTTTGGTATTGCTTCTGTTAATAAATATTTCATATGTTCAAAACATGTTCCAGTAAATGTATTCGATACATCTAAGTAAACATTTTCATTTCTCATAGCTACTATTGCTGCTTCCCATATCCATGGCCAACCAAAATGAGCAAGAATAATTTTCATTTCAGGATATTCTCTAGCTATTCCATCCCATATTATTGGATTACAATATTCTATTGAATATTTTGATTGCCAAACCATTCCAGTATGAACTATTAAAGGTAATTTCATATCATTTATTTCATCATATATTTCTTTTGCTTTTTCAGATAATGGATTAAAAGATTGCATTGCTGGATTAAGTTTAACCCCTTTTAAATTAAGTTTCTTAATACTTCTATTCAATTCTTCTCTTGCATTTTCTTTATTTGGATCTATACTAGCAAATCCTATAAAAATTTCAGGAAATTTTTCTACAATTTTTGCAACAATTTCATTTGAAGGAATTTTGCAATTCCATTTTGTACTACAATCAATTGGAAGCAATACTGCTTTTTCTACTTCTACTTCCTTTAATTGATTTATTAATGTGCTTATTGGTTGTGGAGAAGTAAAAAGATTAAAAACATTTTTTTGTGCATTCCATAAATTCTTATCTTCTTCAAAAGCTTCTTTAACAAGTGGATGAACATGAAAATCTATTACTTTCATTTTTTATTCACCCATAACCATTATTGTTATTTTTCTTTCTTTTGGACCATCGAATTCAGCTAAGTAAATATTTTCTCTTGAACCAAGTATTGCTTCTCCATTTCTTATAAGAATAATAGCATTTAATCCAGTTAATATGCTTCTAAAATGAGCCCATGCATTCACAGCCATTCTTCCATCTTTATAAAAATAATGGTGATGAAAATAATTATCTTCTTCTGGTGTTATTTTCTTTAAATAATTCATTATATCCATTTCTAATCCAGTTTCATTCTCATTTATCAATATTCCAGTTGTTGTATGATGTGAAAAAACAATTGTAAAACCATTTTTAATATTAGATTCATTAATTGCTTTTTTTACTATATCTGTTATATTTATTAATTCACTATTCTTCTTTGTTTCAATTATTATATCTTTAAAAAAAGTTTTCATTCTTAATCACTTTTCAATAATCGTTTATTATTTTTTATTTTATTTAAATTTTTTATATTTCATATTTTTTCATAAAATCTTTTATTTGCTCTATATTTTCAAACCCTTCTTTACAATCCATTTTTGTAGTACTAAGTGCTGCAGCTGCATTTGCAAATTTTCCTGCATATTCCAATTTCCAATTATTTAATAAAGCATATAGAAAAGCAGCATCAAAAGCATCTCCTGCACCTACAGTACAAACTACATTTACTTTATAACTTGGTATTTTCAATATTTCTTTTCCATTACTTAAAATGCATCCTTCTTTTCCTGCTTTAATAGCAATTATTTTTGAACCCATTTCATGCAATTTTTTTATGCATTTTCTTAAATTTTTCTGCTTAGTAATTTTTCTTGCTTCTTCTTTATCAAGTGTTAATACATCTACATATTCTAATAAATTATTTTTAAATGGTGTAATCCAATCTCCAGTTATACTTGCTTGAGGATTTAAGCTTGTTAATGCTTTATTTTCTTTTGCTATTTTAAAAATTTCTATTGCTGGCTTTCCCCATAAGCTAGGTAATAAAAGGTATCCTGAAAAATGCAATAATTTAATTCCTTTAAAAATTTCAAAATTTATTTCATTAAATTCTAATTGAGGAATAGGTGTAACAAATTGTATTTTCTTTTTATTTTTAAAAATTAATATTAAAGTAACTTCAGTAGCTTTATTTTTATCAATAATTAAATATTTTGTTAAAACTTTCTCTTTTTCAAGCCCTCTTTTTATTATTTGTCCCCATTCATCTTCTCCTATTTTTCCAATTATTCCACATTTAATTCCAAGTCTTGAAAGACATTCAATAAAATATCCAGCTGCGCCTGCAACATATATTCCTATATTGCTTAATTTTTCAGGCTCACTCCAACTTTTAGGTATTTTATTAAAACCTGTAGCAATAATATCTATTCCTATTTCTCCAATTGCTAAAGCTTCTATACTCATTTTTTAAATCCTTCTATTTTAATTTAACAACTTTTGATAAATGTCTAGGATTATCTGGATCGTATCCTTTTCCAATTGAAGTATAATATGCAAATAATTGATTTGGAATTATGCTTATTGAAGGAGAAATTTCTTCTAATATTTTTTCTGGAAGATTTATAGATATTGTTGATTCTTCTAATATTTCTTTAATATTTGTAATAGCTAATAATTTTCCATTTTTATTTTTTATATCTTTAATTAAATCTAAAAATATTTTTTTATTAATTCCTTTTGGAGCTATAATATTTATTAAAGTTTTTTCATCCACTTCAGCCATTGGTCCATGCCTAAATTCTAAAACATGGAATGCTTCTGTCATTAAATAAGATGTTTCTCTAAGTTTTAAAGCAGATTCTAAACTTATTGGATAATTTGGTCCTGAACCTAAAAATATTATTTTATAATTATTATATTCATTAACTATTTTTTTAATTTCTTCTTCTTTCTCTATTAATTGCTTTGCATAATTTGGTAATTTTTCAATTTCTTTTAAGATTTTTTTTATATTTTTATTTCTTTTAAGCATGCTTATTCTAAAAGCTAAAATTTGTAATATAAGTATTGAACCTGAAAAAGTTTTAGTCATTACAACACTTTTCTCTTCACCTGCATTAATATTTATAAAATATTTTGCTTCTTTTGCTAAGCTACTATTTGGATTATTTGATATTGCTAATGTTTCTAAGCCTAATTTTTTTGCATATCTTAAAGCTTTAACAGTTTCAGTAGTTTCACCAGATCTAGATAAAAATACTAATAATGAATCTTTTTTAATATATAATGGCTTATAAAAAATAAATTCAGATGATGGTAAAGCATTAGTATATAAATTTGTATATTTGCTTATATAAAATGATCCTATTTTACTTGCATAATATGATGAACCACATCCAATAAAATAAATAGAATTAAATTTCTTCTTAATTATTTTTTCAGCAATTTCATTTATTTCTTCTTTCTTTTCTTTAAGAATTTTTTCAAATACTTCTGGTTGTTCAAATATTTCTTTATGCATAAAATGTTCATAATCCATTCTTATCACCAAAACTTAAAAAATAAAAATATTTTTTAATATTTATTTTTTTAAAAAATAAATTATCTATCCTTTAATTAAAATAAATCTATTAAATCCTAATGATATTTCTTTTCCTTGCTTATCTACATATTCAAATCTTCTAGGACCTTGAACATCTACTTTTATTAAAGAATTATTTATTAAAACAAGTAATCTAGTAGTTAATCCAGTAAAAGTTGATTGATCTATTTTTCCTTTAATAATATTTAAAAATTTTTCTTTTTCTCCATTTGCTACTTCTATATCTTCAGGCCTAATAGATACTAATACATTATCATTTACTTTAAATTCATTTATATTTGGTAAAGGAGGAGATTTTATTATATCTCCAGTTTCAATTTCAACTTTTGCAATTGGAGGAGATATTTCAATTATTTTCCCTTTAAGGAAATTTGTTGTTCCTATAAAATCTGCTACAAAAGAAGTTTTAGGATTTAAATATAATTCTAATGGTGTGCCTACTTGTTGAATAGTTCCTTCATTCATTACATATATTCTATCAGATATTGCAAATGCTTCTGCTTGATCATGTGTTACATAAATTGCAGTTTTTCCTGTTTCTCTTTGTATTTTCCTAATTTCATATTTTAATCCATCTCTAAGTTTTGCATCTAAATTGCTTAATGGTTCATCGAATAATAATACTTCTGGATCCAATGCTAAAACTCTTGCAATTTCAACTCTTTGTGCTTGTCCACCACTAAGTTCTCTTGGCATTCTTTTTTCAAATCCACTCATATGTACCAATTCAAGTACTTCTTTAACTTTCCTATCAATTTCTTCTTTTGAATATTTTAAATTCTTTAATCCAAAAGCAATATTATTATACACATTCATATGTGGAAATAAAGCAACTCTTTGAAAAACAAACCCTATTCTCCTTTTATATGGTGGTAAATCTGTTACTCTTTTATCATCAAAAAATATATCTCCAGTATCTGGATATACCAATCCAGCTATTATTCTTAAAGTTGTTGTTTTTCCACATCCACTTGGTCCAAGAATAGTTATAAATTCTTTATCTTTTGCTTCAAGATTTACATGATTTACAGCTATAGTATCTCCAAATTTTTTACTTATATCAACAGCTCTTACTGAAACCATTTATAATTCACTTTATTTAATATTTTTCTATTTTCAACATCTTTAAATATTTTTATTATTCTTTATATATTAAAAATTATTTAAAAAACTTTTATAATTTAATTTTCTATAAAATGGCTTAAAGAATATGTATAAAAATAAGCTTATTTACTTATTAATCTTAATAATAATTTCTATACTTCTATTATCTTTTATTTTAAAAATTTCTCAATTTAATTTATTTCAAAAATATTCAACATTTCCTAATACATTTTCATTAGAAAAAGATTTCTTAATTGCTTTAAATTCTACTAAAATTATTGATAAAATTTTTGCTAAAAGGTCTGGAATAATGATTCCTATTAGAATTTCTCCTCCACAATATAAACTCTTAATAATTAATATTACTTTAATAAATCTTAGTTTTGAGAGAAAATTTTTTGATCCATTTAAATATATTGCAATTTTAAAAATTAATGGAAAAATTTATTATGGGCATTATTTTACTCATGATTGGTTTAGTTTATTAGGTTTTATAGATTCTAATAAAAAAGTAATAGGTCACATTGTTTTTTCAATTCCAGAGAATGCTACTTTTGCTGAATTTATTATAAATTATTCATGGAAAAATGAAAATAAAAATATATGCGATATTTTCTTAAGAATAAATTATTGATTTATATTTCTATATATTTTGTTGGATTTTTATCTCTTTCTATTACTAAGCATATTCCATTTTTACCCATTGGTCTATAGCCATTATGCCATGTATCTACTATTACTACTTCATCTTTTTTAAGAGGCAATTCTTTAATTTCTTCATTTTCTTTTAATACTAAATTTACTTCTCCATCTATTAAATAGAATAATTCTGGATATTTATGCTTCTCAAGTTTTTTAATTTCACTTCTATCTTTAGCTTTTGGAACATATATTCCAAAAAGCCATTTGCCTTTATCCTTAAAAAGCTCTTCCCATTCAATTTTTGGCTCTATTTTAAAAATTCTTGTAGGACACATAAATATTTTTATATATTTTTAATTATTTAAATTTTTCTTTTTTAAAAATATATTTACTTATCTTTAAAAATTTTTTATGAATGAAGATAAGATTCTTCAAATGCTTAAAGAATCGATTTTAAGTTTTGATATTGAAATAGCTGTAAAAGCTGCAAAAGAAGCTATTAAAGCAAATATAGATCCTATTAAAGCAATTGAAGAAGGATTTGCTAAAGGAATAAGAGAAGTAGGAGAATTATTTGCTAAAGGTGAAGTTTTCCTTCCAGAGCTTATAATGGCTGGTGAAGCAATGAAAGCAGCAATTGAAATTTTAAAACCATATTTCCCTACTGGAAAAGGATTGAAAAGTTTAGGGAAAATAGTTATTGGAACAGTTGCTGGAGATCTTCATGATATTGGTAAAAGCATAGTTATTTCTATGTTAACAGCAAATGGTTTTGAAGTATATGATCTTGGAGTTGATGTTCCTAAAGAAGTATTTATTCAAAAAGTAAAAGAATTAAATGCAGATATTCTAGGTTTATCTGCTCTTTTAACAAGTGCATTACCTGAAATGAAGAAAATAATTGATGAATTGAAAAAGGAAGGGATTAGAAATAAAGTAAAAGTTATTATAGGAGGAGCTGCTACAACTCAAAAATATGCTAATGAAATTGGTGCAGATGCTTGGGCTGGGGATGCAATAGAAGCAGTTTCTAAAATTAAAGAATTAATGGGAATTTCATAAATTGGTGAAAATAAATATGGGTATTGAAGGAGCTAAAGTAAAAAAACTTTTAAGATTTTTTACAAAAAATGAATTATATGAAATCCATTTAGCTACTTTAGAAATTTTAGAATCTATTGGAATAGAATTTCATGATGATAATGCATTAAAAATTCTTGATGAAGGAGGAGCAGAAGTTGATTATAAAACAAAGCAAGTAAAATTCCCTCAATATCTTATTAAAGAAGCTATTAGAAATAATCCAAATACAATTACATTATGTGGTAGATATCCAGAATATGATGTAAAATTGGAAAATGGAAAAGTATATTTTGCATCTGGAGCAAATGCATTATACATACTTGATAAAGATAAAGGGATAAGAGATGCTTTAATAGAAGATTGCATAAAATTAGCTAGAATAGCAGATGCTTTAGAAAATATACATGTATACCTTACATTAGTTAGTCCATTGGATGCCCCTCCCACAGGAGTTGATAGAATAAGATGTGCAATAGCTTTAAAAAATACATGTAAGCATTTCTTTCATGATGCTCAAGGAAAAGAAGGGGCTTTAGATCAAATAAAAATTGCATCTATTATTGTTGGAGGAGAAGAAGAACTTAGAAAAAGACCAATTATTTCTCTTGCTCCATGTATTACAAGTCCATTTAGATGGGGGAAAGATGCTATTGAAGTATTAATGGTTATGTCTGAGAAAAATCTTCCACATATTATTTCTAGTGAACCAATGTCTGGAGCAACTTCTCCTGTTACTCTTGCAGGCTCAATTGTTCAACAAAATGCAGAAATTTTAAGTGGTTTAGTCCTTTCAAAACTTATTAATAAGCGTTCTCCAGCTATTCTTTGTACTCTTCCATCTATAATGGATATGAAAACTGGAAATATTTCTATGGGATGTATTGAACTTGCTTTAATGTGTGGAGGAATGGCTCAATTAATGCAATATTATAATATTCCATATGTAGGTTCTGGTGGAATATCAGATTCAAAATTAATGGATGAACAAGCTGCATATGAAAAAGCATTAACACTTTTAATTCCAGCATTGGCAGGAACAAATTTAATACATTTATCTTCTGGAATGCTAGAATCAATACTTACTTTAAGTTATGAACAAGTTGTTATAGATAATGAAATTATTGGAATGGTTTTAAGAGCATTAAAAGGGATAGAAGTTAATAGCGAAACTCTTGCAATAGATGTTATAAAAAGTGTTGGTGCTGGAAAACATTATTTAAAACATAAGCATACTTTAAAGAATTTACGTAAAGAGCATTTTATTCCAGAAATAAGTGATAGATTAGCTAGAAAAACTTGGTTAAATATGGGTGCAAAAGATGCTATTGATAAAGCAAAAGAGAAAATTGAAAAAATTCTATCTACTCATCAAATTATACCTTTAGATAAAGATATTGAAAAAGAAATAGATAATACTTTAAATCAAATAATGAAGAAATTATTAAGCTAATATAATATTTTTTTAAAAATTTATCAATAAATTTGAATATCTTAAATTGATAAAAAATGAATTCAAGAGAAAGAGTATTAAATGCTCTTGAGCATAAAGATGTTGATATTATACCATATTGGGATGGCTTTAGTAATATGGAAGCTGAAGAATGCTTTTTAGGCAAAAAATATCATGAAGCTAATGATATAGAGAAAACTATTTTTTTAGCACGTTTATTCAATTCAGATATTGTTAATCTTCCTATAGCAGGTTTTCCTGGAGGACCTGGAATATGGTGTGAAATAGTTTATGAAGGGGAAAATCATATTATTGCAAAAAATCCATTTGGTGGATTACAATATTGGAGAATTAAACCATATTTTGCTATAGTTCTTACAAATCCTATAAAGAATAAAGAAGATTTGGAAAAAATTCAAAAGCCTAATATAGAAAGCTTCATTCCAAGAATAGAAGCATATAGTGAAAAATTGAAAAAAATTTATAATTATAATTATTTTACTGTAGCTGAAATAAAAGGGGTTTGTGAAACACCTTGGATGTATCTTAGAGGATTAAAAAATTTCTTGATAGATATTAAAAAAGATCCTAAATTTGTTAATGATATGATAGAATTATCTTTTAAATTTATGATAGAATTAACAGAATATATTATAGATATAGCTCCTTTAGATGGAATATGGATGACAGATGATATGGGTGATAATAAAAGTCCATTTTTTAGTATTGAAACTTATAGGAAATTGTTTAAACCATGGCATGAAGAAATAGTTAAAAGAATTCATAAAAAAGGTAAAAAAATTTTACTTCATTCTCATGGTAATATAACACCATTATTCAATGATATTATTGATGCTAATTTTGATTCAATAGATCCTCTTGATCCTGCTGATAATATTGATTTATTAAAAATTAAAGAAAAATATGGTGATAAAATAACTTTAATGGGTGGAATAACTAAAAATATTGGATTAATGTCTATAGAAGAAATTGAAAAGCATGTATTAGAAATTGCAAAGATTGGAGGTAAGAAAGGTTTTATTTTAATGAGTGCTGGAGGAGTTCCACCTGAAATGTCACTTGAAAAATTTAATCATTATAGATATATTATAGAAAAAGCTAGAAAAATTTAATAAATTTTAAAATAATAAAAAAATCTAACGCTTATTTAATTTATTTTAATATAAACTTATTAATATCCAATTTAAGATTTAAGGAAATTACAAAAGGTAGTCTTAAATGGTTTCTCCTAGAATAGAATTTCTTTCAAAAGATGAAATTTATAAAATACATATTACTTCATTGAATATACTTGAGAAAATTGGAATAAAAGTAATGGATGAAAATATTCTTAATTTACTTAAAAATTCTGGATGTGAAATCGATTATGAAAATAAAATAACAAAAATCCCTCAATATTTAGTAATGGAATGTATTAAAAAAATTCCAAAGAATTTTACAATCTATGCTAGAGATAATAAATACAATATTACTTTTGGAAATGGAAAAATAAAATTCATTTCTAGTGGAGGACAAATGAATATAGTAGATCCTATTTCTAAAAATAGAAGACCTGGTAAATTACAAGATACAATCAATGCAGTTAAATTAGGTTATTCTCTTGAAAATATAAATATTGTTGGTGCAATGGTAGTCCCACAAGATGTCCCTTTAGAATTAGCTGATATTTATATGTATTCTATTTTATTAAAATATTCTTCAAAAGTCATTTTTGCATGGATTTATAATAGAAAATCTGCAGAATATATTTTAAAAATGCTTAGTATAGTAGCTGGTGGAATAGAAGAATTAAAGAAGAAACCATTAACTTTCTATTTTTGTGAACCTACTAGCCCACTTAAATTTGGAGAAAATGCTTTACAAGTACTTCATATTTTTTCTAAAATTGGATTGCCTATTTGTTTTGGACCAATGGTTATGGCTAGTGCAACAGGTCCAGCAACTTTAGCTGGAACTCTTTCTATGGAAAATGCTGAAATACTTGCTGGAACAGTTATTTCTCAATTAATTTATCCAGGAGTGCCTGTTTTATATGGTGGAGTACCACATATATTAGATCAAAAAACTGGAAATATTTCTTTTGGTTCTCCAGAGCAAGGAATAATGGCTGCAGCAATTACTCAAATTGGAAAATATTATGGTTTTCCAATTCATGTAAATATTGGTTTAACAGATTCTAAGCTACCAGATGCTCAATCTGGAATAGAGAAAGCTTCAACTATGCTTATGGGAGCATTAGCAGGTGCTGAATTGAGTGGTCATCTTGGAATATCTGGTGCAGATATGGGTGCTTGTTTTGAGCAACTTGTAATAGATAATGAATTAGCTGATTATATTCAAAGGATAATTAAAGGATTTGAAATAAATGATGAAACTTTAGCATTAGAAATATCTGAAAAAGTAGGAGTTGGAGGAACATTTTTAACACAAAAACATACATTAAAATACATTAGATCAGAATTTTGGTATCCAAAAATTTTTGATAGAAAAGATTGGAATAGTTGGTATAATTTAGGAGCTAAAGATTCTATTAAAATTGCTAATGAAATTGTTTCAAAAATATTAAAAGAATATCAAATTGAAATATTGGATAAAGATATTATAAAAGAAATAGATGAAATAGTATTAAAAGCTAAGAAAGAGATTTTAAAATAAAAATATGAAATTTATTATTTTTTTATAATTATTATTATAAGGAATGGATTTTATACTATTGTTACCTCAGTCTTTTTATCGAATATGTGCATTCTATCTTTATTAAATTTAATCCATACTTTTTCTCCCATAGTTCCTCTGAATGTTGGTGCTTCTCTTAATTTAACAATATTTTCTCCAACTTTAGCATCTACTATTACTTCTGTTCCAAGAGGTTCTATAACATAAATTTCTGCTGGAATTGCTGTTTCAGGTTTTTCTACTTCTCTTGTAATAGATAAATCTTCAGGTCTAAGTCCTAGTATAACTTCAGAACTTGTAGCTTTTTTCTTTATAATATCAGCTACTTCTGGCCATAATTCTAATCTAAATGTTCCAGCATCTAAATATCCTTTTCCATCTTTTTCTAAGAAGCTGCATTCTATAAAGTTCATTGGTGGGCTTCCAATGAATCCTGCTACAAACATATTTGCTGGATGATCATATAAATCTTCTGGAGGAGCTACTTGTTGAAGCACACCATAATTCATAACTGCTACTCTATCAGCCATTGTCATTGCTTCTGCTTGATCATGTGTAACATAAATAGTTGTTACACCTAAATCTCTTTGAAGCTTCTTTAATTCAGCTCTCATGTATAATCTAAGTTTTGCATCTAAGTTGCTTAATGGTTCATCCATTAAGAATACTTTTGGCTCACGTACTATTGCTCTTCCAAGAGCTGTTCTTTGAGCTTCTCCACCACTAAGTTGTCTAGGTTTACGATCTAATAAATGAGATATTCTTAAAAGCTCAGCAACTTGCTTAACTCTTCTATCAATTTCTTCTTTTGGATATTTTCTCATTTTTAATGGAAAAGCAATATTATCATAAACAGTCATATGAGGATATAATGCATAACTTTGGAAAACCATTGCTACATCTCTATCTTTTGGTGGTAAATCATTAACAAGAGTATCTCCTATATATATTTCTCCTTGATCAGGAGTTTCTAATCCAGCTACGCATCTTAAAGTTGTTGTTTTTCCACATCCACTTGGTCCAAGCAATACTACGAATTCTTTATCTTTTATTTCTAAGCTTACATTATTTACAGCAATTGTTGATCCAAAACGTTTAACTAAATTTTTTATTTCTACTCTTGCCAATCTAAACACCTTTATTTATAGATACCTCTTTCTTATTTTTTCTTATTTTTTAGGAAGTATAAAAACCTTATGCTTTTATTTCATAAATTTTATTTTTTTATTTATTTTTCTTTTTAAAAATTTTAAAGGTTATATATTCTTATTAATATAAAATAAATGGCGTTAAAGATATGGATTTCTCTATATTAGCAGATTTTTATGAAAAAATAGAATCTACTACAAAAAGGCTTGAAATGACTGATTATTTAGTTGAATTATTTAAAAAATCTGATAAAAAAATTATAGATAAAGTAGCTTATTTAACACTTGGAGAAATATATCCTCCATATGTTGGATTAGAACTTGGTTTAGCTGATAAACTTGCAATTAAAGCTATTAGTTTAGCTACTGGTGTAGAAGAGGAAAAAATTGAAAAAGAATATAAAAAATTAGGAGATTTAGGAAAAGTTGCTGAAAAATTTGCTTCTTCAAGAAAAGTAGTTTCTCTTTTTCAAGAACCATTAACTGTTGAAAAAGTTTATGAAAGTCTTGAAGAAATATGTAAAGCTACTGGAAAAGGAGCTCAAGAAAAGAAAATAAATATTTTTGCTGGTTTATTAGCAAATGCTTCTCCTAAAGAAGCAAGATATTTAGCTAGAATAGCAACTGGTAGACTTAGACTTGGAATGGCTGATATGACTTTACTTGATGCTCTTGCAATTGCTTTTGCTGGAAGTAAAGAATATAGAGAAATAATAGAAAGAGCATATAATTTATCAGCTGATATAGGTTATGTAGCTAAAAAATTAGCTGAAGAAGGAATAGAAGCTATAAAGAAATTTAAAATAACTATAGGTAAACCAATTAAAGTTCAATTAGCTGAAAGGCTTTCAACTATAGAAGAAATACTTGAAAAAATGAATGGGAAAGCTAGTGCAGAATTTAAATATGATGGAATGAGAATTCAAGCTCATATAGATCAAAAAAGGATAATTTTATTTTCTAGAAGAGAAGAAAATATTACTAGTCAATTTCCAGATGTTGTTGAAGCATTAAGAGAAGCAATAAAAGCTAAAGAAGCAATTGTTGATGGAGAAGCTGTGCCAATAGATCCTCATACAGGAGATTTTTTACCTTTTCAAGTAGTATCTCAAAGAAGAGGTAGAAAATATGAACTTGAAAAAATGGCTGAAGAAATTCCAGTTTGTTTATTCTTATTTGATTTATTATACTTAAATGGTGAAGATTATACTAATAAACCATATCTTGAAAGAAGAGAAAAATTAAAAGAAATTGTAAAAGAAACTGATAGAGTTAAACTTGCAGAATATATAATATCGAGTGATAAAAAAGAAATTGAGAAATTTTTCTTAGAATCTGTTCAAAAAGGTGGAGAAGGATTAATTTTTAAATCTATTGCTCCAGATTCTTTTTATGAAGCAGGAAAAAGAGGTTTTAAATGGATAAAACTTAAACGTTCTTATCAATCAAAAATGGCTGATACTGTAGATTTAGTAATTGTAGGTGGTTTTAGAGGTAAAGGAAAAAGAGCTGGGACATATGGAGCATTATTAATGGCTGCATATAATCCTAAAAAAGATAGATTTGAAACAGTATGTAAACTTGGAAGTGGTTTTACTGATGAAGATTTAGAAAATCTTCCTAAAATCCTTTCTCCTTATAAGATTAATCATAAACATCCTAGAGTTTATTCTTTAATCGAGCCTGATGAATGGTTTGTTCCAGCATTAGTTTTAGAAGTAATTGGAGATGAAATAACTTTAAGTCCTGTACATACATGTGCTTTTGGTTCAATAAAAGAAGGGAGCGGTTTAGCTATTCGTTTTCCACGTTTAGTGAAATTTAGAGAAGAAAGGTCTCCTGAAGATGCTACAACAGTTGATGAAATAATAGAAATGTATAATTCTCAATTAAAGAAAATTTCATAAATTATTTTATTCTTTTATTAATGCTGCAAAAATTATAGGTAAATATATTGTTGCATCTCCTTCTACAGTAATATGCTTAGCATTTTCTTTTATTTTTCCCCAAGAAATTGCTTCATATGTTCTTGCACCAGATAAGCTACCATCATATTCTTGTGCAGTAGTTATATATACTGCATAATCTAAACCATTTTTAAATTGAGACCACCATATTACATGATGTTTTGAAATTCCTCCTCCTATTATTAATCCACCCAATTTTTTAGCATTCCATACTAAATTGCTTAAAAATTGTTCATCTTCTAAAATATTTATTCTAAAATCTTTATGCATTTGATAGAATTGCCATAATTGATATCCAATAGCACCATCTGTTATTCCAGGAACTATTATTGGAATATTATTTTTCCAAGACCAATAGAGAATGGAATCTTCTTTTAATCTTTTACCAATTTCCCAGCATAATTCATATGTTGATATTTCTTTCTTTTCATTATATATTTCTTTTAACCATTCATTCATTTTCTCTTCTATTATTATTCCATAAGAATCATTTGGAACTAGAATATTTCCAATCCTATTTATTCCTTTTTTATGAAGCATTATATCATTCATTCTAAAATCTCCATGATAATAATTTTTAAAACTCCTAGCAACATCATGATCCAATGTTCCACAAGTTGTAATAATTATATCAAACCATTTCCTTTTCACAATTTCTTTTATTATTCCTCTATTTCCAGTAGCAATTATGCATGCTGGAAATGATAAAAATTTTAAAGTTTCTTTATCATTCAACATTTCTTTAATAATCCTTATTGCTAAAGCAAATTTTTTAGCAGTAAAACCTCCACTTAATTCCATTCCTTTTATTATTTCATTAATGCTAGTTTCTTCATTTATTTCTATATCTTCTACTTTCTTCATAAGAATAACTTTTTAATAGAAGTATTTATCTTTGAATTATTTTAAGCTTTTCTTTTATATTTTTTTATTTTTTAAAAAATTAAAATTAAATGTAAATGCTAAAATTTCAAACTTTCCATGCTGAAGGTAAAGGTAAATCTTTCATTGTAAGCAAGCCTGCTGGCGCTTCCAATACTTTAGGTATGGAATTTATTATAATGGATACAGTACCTATATCTCCATGTACTCCTCCTATAATCTTTTCATGTATATTCGGTATGCCTTCAATCAAAATTTCATCATATTCTTCTTTTACATTAACATGAGAAATAAATTCTAATGTAATAACTTCTTTATTTTTCATAATACCATAAGCTACACTTCTTAAACCAGCTACACTTCCTATTTTTACAATTGTATATTCTGTAATCCTTTCTTCATTAGCTATAATTGGTTCAGGAGGCATTTCTTTAATTTCATCCAATTTCCAACCAATAGCAGATGCTATCATTGCTATTGATTCTATTAAACCTACATGACCAGTAATTATTTTATTATCAATCTTTTGCTTAAATTCTTCTAATGTTAATCCTACACCAATTTTTTTCTGATATGCTATTCGACGTTTTCCAGCATCCATCATTCTAATTACTTTAATCTTATAAATTTCTTGACATAATGCTGTAAGCATAATGGGCAAACTATCCATAAGATATCCAGGATTAATGCCTGTTCCAAGAATAGTTACATCATATTTTTTTGCAAGATTATTCAATTTTTTAGCTAATTTAGGATGTCTATAATATGGATAAGAAAGTTGTTCGCATGTAGATATTACATTCATACCAGCTTTTATACATTCTTTAATTTGTGGATAAGCAAGCTCTAAATCAGATACTGTAGCATGTATGACTATATCACCTTTTATTTTAGAAAATAGTTTTTTAGGATTATCCATTACTTTAACTTTAAGTTTCTTATTTAAAGCAAGTACTTCACCTAAATCTTTTCCTACTATATCTTTTGCTATATCAATTGCACCAACTATTTTAATTCCTTCTTTTTTAATTAATGCTCTTCCAATATTTCTTCCAATTTCTCCTAAACCATATAATATTACTTTAATCATATATCCACGCTCTTTTTTAAATAATGTTTTCATAATAATGTTTTTTAATGTTTTCTTTTTTTAATTTATATTTTTGTAAAAAATTATGAGTAATTTTTTAAAACACTATTTTTATATACCTTATCTTAAAAATTTTTAACCAAAAACTAAATATATTATTATGATTAATGATAATAATAGAAAATAGAGGATGTATAAAGTTTATTCTAGAATATTCGTATTTGCATTTATAATTCTTATATTGCTTAATATTATTTATCAATCTTTTTCTTTAGAAGAATTTGAAGAAACAATAACCTATACTATAACAATTTATCCAGATGGCTCAGCTTTTTGGAGAATAGAACATAGATTTAGATTAAAAACAAAAGAAGATGAGCTTGCTTTTTATAATTTTACAAAAACTTATAAAAAAGAAGTTTTTCTTTCAGATTTTATAAATAAAACTGAACATATTATTAGAAAAGCAAGTGAAATAACTGGAAGAAATATGGAAGCTCAAACATATGATTTTAGAGTTTATAATTTAACTCTTCCAACAATATCTTTTGGAGTATTAGAATATTGCTTTAAATGGATTAATTTTGCAAAAATTGAAGAAAATCGTATTTGCATTGGAGATATTTTTTCAGGAGGATTCTATCTTTCTAAAAATGATATTCTTGAAATAATTTTACCTGAAAATTATAATATAATTTCTTTAAATCCAAAAGAAGATAAAATTGAAGGTAGAAAATTAATATGGTATGGTCCAAGAAATTTTGAATCGAATTGTCCTGAAATAATTCTATCTTACTTTATTGAAACTACTACTCAAATACAAACTTCTACTTCTATAATTACTGAAAAAACTTTCACAACTTTTCAAACAACATCAGAAACTTATACTAAAGAAGAAACTACTACTAAAGCATCAACTTTAATAACTAAAACTCCAATTGAAAGTGGAATACCAACATTAACTATATTATTTATAACATTAATTGCTTTAACATTAGTAGCTTCTTTTCCAATAATTAAACGTATAAGGTCAAAGCCTCCTTTAGAAGATTTAAGAGTAGATGAAGAATTAATCATAAGACTTTTAAAAGAAGCAGGTGGAACAATGTCTCAATCTGATATAAAAAAGAAAACAGGTTTCTCAAAAGCTAAAACAAGCATGGTTCTTAAATCTTTGTATCAAAAAGGATTAATAGAGAAAACTAGAAAAGGAAGAGAACAAATAATAAGTCTTAAATATTAATCATTACCTTTACCTTTTCCTTTATCTTCTTTAGTTTTAGTTTGTCCTGGAGGAGTTTTGGTAGTTGTAGTTTTCTTAATTTGCCCTGGGGGTGTTTTGGTTGTTATAGTTTTTAAAATTTTAGTTTTTGTTTGTATAATCTCTGTTTCAATATTTTCTTTTAAAGCATTCAATTCTTCTTCAAATTCAGAATGAATTCTTTTTCTTTCTTCTACCCATGCTTTTAATTCTTCTGAAGCTTCTTTTGAAATATTTCCAAGTATATGACCTAATTTTTCATTAGAATTTCTAATTCCTGAAAGTTCATTTTCTAAAATACTCATTTCCATAATAAATTCTTCTTTAGTGATACTACCATTGCTTAATTCTTCTTCTAATTCTCTCATTCTCTCTTTTATTTCTAAATATCTTTGTTTAAGATCATTTTGATAATTTTCTATTGTATTCTTTTTATCAACATATTTTTGAAATACAAGCAATTTATGTTCAAAAATCCAAAATGAAATACTTTCTTTATGTTCTTCAATAACTTCATGCAAACTTAATGAAATAATTTTTCCTAATGGTAATTCATATCCTTCATATTCTTTGATAGTTTCAGTTTCACTAAGGTTTTCAGTTATAGTTATTTCTACTCTTTTTCTATATACTGCTATTATTTCCCCAGAAGCATTTATAACTCTAAGTACATTAACTGATAGTTTTTCACTTGATCTTAATTCTCCACCTTTAATTTCCCAATGGTCAAAAACATAACCTTCTTTAGGTATATATCCTATAACATAAAGCCCTCCAACTGTTAATTTTATTTCTATTGTCTCATCAGGAGATAACTCATAAGGACTACCATCGATGACTATTATTCCAAGGTTTTTTGTAACATCACCCAATTCACATGATCCTATTTTAAAAACATTTTCTTCAGTTGAATTACTTTCAGAAAAATTAGTATTAATTATACTAGCGCTAGCATAATTAAATAATAATAAGAAAATTAGAGTTAATCCTATCAATGATAGTTGCTTCATTTTTCTATAGTATACACTAAATAATATTATATATATTTTAAATTTAACTTTCTTTTATTAATAGTTTTTAAAAGTTTAATTTTGTTTCTAATGGTTTTGCAAAAAATATAGAACATTCTAATATTTTTTATAGAAAAATTATTTATTAACTCAATATTAAGAATTGTGTTAAGGATTTTGATAATTTTAATTAAAAATCTATTCTTTATGTTAACATAACATTCACATTTTTTATTCATAATTTAAACTTTTTCTATTTCAATATTCATTTCTTTTAATATATCAATCAATTTCTTTCTATTTATGCTAGACAATCCTTTCCAATCTAATAATGCTATTTTAGGTTTTTCTATAGTTTTTTCAAATGCTTTTTTTATAATTTCCTTATCTAATGGAAAAACATATTTAGGAGCTATATGTCCTATTTCATATAAATTTTCTAAAACCAATTTAGTAAATATTGGTGCATAATGTGGCCCACCAAATCCAACAGCTGAAGGAAAAACATTCTTAGCTTTTATAGCAGAAAAAGCAGCTTTTACTATTATTTCAGCAGCTTCAATATTTTTCCATTGTTCAATGGTACTTCCTACTTCAATAAATATTGATGGTTTCTCAGTTAATGGTCCATGATGAGTTACTTCTAAACCAATTTTCCAATTTTTCAAATTGCTTTTCTCAATTTCTCTTTTTATTGTATGCAATGCTTCTCTAATGCATGCTGTTGAAGTTACTGATAATTCTTTAGGTTTTCCACCTAATTTTACTTCTTCACTCCAATTTCCAGTTGCATGAACTAAAATTGAAGGTTCTTCTTTTTCTGAAGAATGTCTAGAAAGAAATATTATAAGATCAGTTTCAAAAAATTTTTCTATATAATCTTTAAACAATATTGATTCTTTTAAAGTTATTAATTTAATATTATTTAAATTAAAAATTTCTTCTCCTTCAAATATTTCACCATTATATTTAAAAGGATATTTTTCTAATAAAACTTTTCTAATAGTTAATCCTGCTGGATCTTCTTTTGATAAAACAAAAATACTCTTCATCTATTTTTCCATTAAATAATTTAAATAATGTAATATTTATATTCATCTATTGAATATTAAACTCATTTTTAAATTCTTTCTCTCTTTTCAATAATATTGATTTATCCAAATTGTTTTTAAAAAAAAGATTTTAAAAAGAAGATATAATTAAAAATAAGGGAAAAAGTTTAAATATTTTAAAGATAATTTCGAATATTAATAATTTAAATAAGATTTAATTTATGAAAATCATAAAATATAAATTCCTTGAAAAACCTTTAATAACTTGCTATACTGCTAAAGAATTATTAGATTCTTTTAAAGAGAGAAAAAGAGAAGCTTTAATTTCTCTCGATTTAGGTTTATCAAAATCTATTGTATATCTTAATGAAAAAGGTGTTTTAATAAAAAATAATTTTATTGAATGGGATTTATTAAATAAAATTTTAAAAAGAGAAAGAGATATATACATTGTTGAGAATAATAATTTATTTCCAGTAAATATTTATGATAAACATTTTTATAAACTTGTTCTTGTAAAAAAAGATACTGCACCTACTCTTGAAATAGATGGTATTCATATGCATAGAATAAAAGATGTAACTCCATTAGAAGATGTACGTCAAAAAGTAGATTCTTTAAATATTTCAAAATGTAGCCTTGTGCTTGATACTTGCATGGGATTGGGATATACTGCTATCGAATGTTTAAAAAGAGGTGCATGTAAAATTGTATGTGTAGAAATAGATCCTAATGTAATTAATTTAGCTATGATAAATCCTTGGTCAAAAATGCTTGAAAATGATAAAATAGAAATTATTCTTGGTGATGTGTATAAAATAATTCAAGAATTTAATGAACAATTTGATTATATTATTCATGATCCTCCTAGAATTTCTTTAGCTGGAAATCTTTATAGTTTAGAATTTTATGAATTTGCTTTTGATGCATTAAAACCAAATGGGAAAATGTTCCATTATGTAGGATATCCAGGTATGAAATATAGAAGGAAAAAAATTATTAAAGGTGTAAAAGAAAGATTAAGGAAAGCTGGTTTTGAATGTTTTGAAATACCTAAAATTGCAAGCATTATTGCTAAAAAACCAAAATAATAAAAATAAATTTAAATATTAGTTATTTCAAATTTTTTATATGTCATTTTGGGAAGATTTTCCACGTAGAAGAAGATTTACATCATTTTTAAGATGGTTTCTTGAAGATTTAGAAAGAATGGAAGAAGAAATGGAAAGGCTTTCAGAAGAATTTGAAGAATATTTTGAAAAATTACCAAAAGATTTAATTAAAGAAAAGAAAATTCCTGGAGGAGTAATTAGAGAATATGGCCCATTTGTTTATGGATATTCTATGACTATTGGTCCTGATGGAAAACCAATAATAAGAGAATTTGGTAATATAAGACCATCTACTAAAAAACCATATGTAGATATAAAAGGTGAAAGAGAACCACTTATTGATGTTTTTTCAACAAATGGAGAAATAAGAGTTATAGCAGAAATTCCAGGAGTTGAAAAAGATCAAATAAAACTTAATGCTACTGAGAAAAAACTTACAATAAAAGCTGAAACAGAATCTCGTAAATATTATAAAGAAGTTGATTTGCCTGAAGAAGTTGATATTGATAGTGCAAAAAGTACTTATAAAAATGGTGTTTTAGAAGTTATTTTCAAGAAAAAGAAAGAAAAAGTTGAAGGAAAATCTATAAAAGTCGAATAAACTTAAAATTTAAATCAATTTAAATTTAAGAATTAAATATTTTTAAAATATGGTTTTCTTAGTGATATTGCTTTTTTTAACAATTCAATTATTTTTTCATCATTTTCTTCATTTCTCATAGAAGTTAAAAAATCTATTAATCCATTATTTACAAATAAGCATGTTTTAAATTTTCCATCAGGAGTAATTCTTATACGATCACATTTTAAGCAAAATAAACTATTATGCATTGGTTTAACAAATTCTATTTCAACATTATTATCTAATTTATACTTCTTTCTATTATGCAAATCACGTACTTCAATTTTTAATGCTTTTTCTTTTATTTCATTTTCATATTTATCTAAATTTACATGATATTTTTCATAAAAATAAGGTGTTGTTTCTACTAATTCTATTAATTGTAAAATAACTTTTTTATCTTTAGAAAAATTTATAAAATCATAAAATTCATTTTCATTAATTCCTTTTAATATAACAGTATTTATTTTAATTGGAGTTAATTTTGCTTCAATTGCAGCATCTATTCCTTCTAATGCATTTTCAATTTTTCCTCCACCAGTTATATATTCATAAACTTCTTTCTTTAAACTTGGTAAACTTATATTAACTCTATTTAAACCTGCTTTTCTTAAAGGTTTAGCTAATTCTTTTAATAAAGAACCATTTGTACTCATAGAAATTTCATTCATTCCAGTTTTTTTAAAAGCTTCAATTATTTCAATTATATCTTTTCTAATAAGAGGCTCTCCCCCAGTTATCTTAACTTTCTTAATATCGAATTTAACAAGTATTCTAGAAATTCTTTCTATTTCTTTAGGAGCCATTTCATTTGATACATTGTAATTTATCCCTTCCATGTGACAATAAATACAATTATAATTACATTTTTGAGTTACTGAAATTCTTAAACTTTTAACAGGTCTTCCAAAATTATCTATAAGCAAATCTATCACTTTTTAATTTTTTCTAAAACTTTAATTTCTTCTATTTTAGTATAAGGATATGCTCCTGCTTCATCTTTTTCAAGATATTTTACCATATCCCAAATATTTAATAAAGCTATTGCTACTCCATGTAATGCTTCCATTTCTACACCTGTTTTCGCATTTGCTTTTACATTTACAAAAACTTCTATATAATCTTCTCCAATTTTAAAATCTAAATCAACATGATTAATTGGTATATTATGACAAAGAGGTATGGACATGGATGTATTTTTTACTGCTAAAATAGATGCTATTCTTGTTATTGTAAAAACATCCCCTTTTTTTATTTCTCCTTTTTTTATAGCATTTATAGTTTCTTTTCTAAGTTTTATTTTACCATATGCTATAGCTTCTCTATAAACAATATCTTTATTTGTAATATCTACCATCATTTATTTTTCATCTCTTATCCATTCTTCTTTTCCATTTTCATAATATTCCTTTTTCCATATAGCTGCTTCAAATTTAACTTTTTCTAAAATCCATTCACAAGCTTCAAAAGCTTCTTTCCTATGAATTGATGCGCATGCAATAAATAATGCAATTTCTCCAGGTTTTAATTCTCCAATTCTATGAATTATCGATAAATCTATTAAATTAAATTTTTTCATAGCTTCATTTTTTATTTCATTTAATTTTTTTAAAGCTAATTCAAGATAATGATCATAAAAAATTTTTTTAACAATTTTTTCTCCAGTATGTTCTCTAATAATTCCTATAAAGCATGCAATTGCTCCTATATCTTTACTTTTCTTTCTAAGAATATCTATTTCTTCAATAAAATTAATTTCTTCTCCTAATATAGCTATTCTTCCCATTTTTATTTTACCTTTTTTTAAAGAATTTTTGAAAAATTATAAAGCATAGATACATATGATTTTTCTAATGTTGCTAAACCTTTTACATTTTTCCCTTCTTGAATTACTAAATATTCATTGGGCGCATGAGCTCTTCCTCCATGTCCTAATCCTCCAGAAATAAATGGTAAATTCAATGGCTCACGATTAAACATACAAAAAGGTGCACTTCCAGCCATAAGTGGCCAAATTTCAGGCTCAAAACCAAATTCTTTATAAGAATTTATAATTGCTTGAACAATTTTTTCTTTAATACTTGTTTTTGCCCATCCATATCCAGTTTCCAATTCTCTAATTTTTATTTCTTTAAATCCATGCTTATCTAAAGCTTTTAAAGGTGAAACATATATACAATACACGCTATCCTTAAGTTTCCCTTCTTTACCCATTTTAAATAATTCGCTTAAAATTGATAAAAATCCAGCTATTGTTTTTCCAG
>Ga0080004_1161851_pt1 | contig 49064 bp, 57 predicted proteins | sample WasSprMetagenome_FD_69207 | JGI IMG/M metagenome (GOLD analysis project Ga0080004, IMG submission 69207) | Sulfidic aquatic microbial communities from Washburn Spring, Yellowstone National Park, USA - WS (SPADES assembly) (version 2) | ecosystem: Environmental > Aquatic > Thermal springs > Hot...
ATGATGTATTCTCCAAATCTTGATTCTATGATTCAAACAAAAAGAAAACAAATCTTATCCTATGAAACTAAAAAAGCAGTAGAATTTTCAAAAACTATTGTCAAAACAAAATTAAAAAACCAATCAAATCTTTTAAAATACTCAATAAAAAATAAAAAAGAAAACGAAAAAGAAGAAATTTATAAATCAATAAAATTAATAGAAGAAAAAATAAATGAAGTTGAAAAAATACAAAACGAAAAGATAAATGATGTAAGAAATATCTTACTTGGAATTGAAGGAGTTTGTGGGAAAACATATTGGAGTAGTTTTAAAAAATTACTCAAGGATGAGAATATATTCAACGGCAGAGAAAAAAGGGGAACAGAAAATCCAATAAATTCACTTCTTAATTATGGTTATGGAATGTTATATTCAGTTATCTGGATCTCAATAATAAATGCTGGAATGGACCCATTTTCCGGATTCCTTCATACTGATGAAAATGGAAGACCTTCACTTGTTCTTGATATAATTGAAAATTTTAGAGCACCTGTAGTAAACAGAACTGTAATTTCATTTGTAAATCTTGGAACAGAAATTCAAATGGAAAATGGACTTCTTTCCCTTACTACAAGAAGAAATTTCGCTAATAAAATAATTGAAAGATTAGAAACGGAAGAATATTATCTAAACAAAAAGTATCAATTAAAATCAATAATTCAAATTGAGACAAGAAAAATAGCATCTTATTTTAGGGATGAAATTGATTCATATCAACCTTTTACATTTAAATGGTGAAAAATGGAAACAACAGTTCTTGTATTTTTTGATATCTCAGACGACAAATTAAGAAATAAGATAGGAGAAATTTGCAAAGATTTTGGACTTATAAGAATTCAGTATAGCGGTTTTATGGGACGACTAACAAAAAACAAAAGAGAAGAACTATGTTATAAAATAATGAACACAATCAAAGATGAGAAAGCAATGGTTCTTATTCAACCAGTATGTGAAAAATGTTTAGAATCTGCCTTTGTAATAGGCGAACTTAAAAAAAATGAAATCCCTCTAAGCCAAGAAGAAAATCTTGATAAAGATATAATTGCAGATATTTGGAATCATCCATTTTCTAAAATCGAGTTTACAGAGGAATAAATTATGTTTCTAACTCCTTCTGATTTTAAAAATTATCTTTACTGTCCACGACAAATTTTCTATAAATATGTTCTCCAAATAAAAGAGTTTGAAACAGAAAAAATGAGAATTGGAATAGAATATCAAGAAAAAATATCATCACTTGAAAAAAGAAGAATTTTAAAAAGATATGGAATAGATTGTGAATTTAAAAAATATTTTAATCTTTACATAAAAGATGATTTTGAAAAAATCTCTGGAATAATTGATATGATAATCGAAACTGAGGATGAAATAATTCCAGTTGATTTTAAACTAAACTTTATTAAGATTACCACAGGAATTGAACTTCAATTAAAAGCATATTCATTAATTGCTAAAAACAAATTCAATAAACAATCAAAAAGAGGATTTTTTTATTTCATAATTCAAGATGTTATAAAAGAAATAAATCTTGAATCTGATGAGATAAATAAACTTTTTGAAAAGACCAAAAATGAAATTTTTGATATAATAAAAAATGAAAAATTTCCAGAAATAGAACCAGATTATGAAAGATGTATAGAATGTGGTTATAAAAATTTCTGTAATGATTTCAAATAATACTTGACATATTCAAAAAATATGCTAAAATATATTTGTTATAAGTTCTCTGACAGTAATTTTGATTTGTTAATAAGTAAGAAAACTGAGGGGAAAAAGGTCAAAAAATAGAATAAAAAGTGGGATATAAAAAATGTTTATTTTTTAAAGAAAATTAGAAATGTTTTCTCAAACCCCCAGGGGGGTTTATGCAAAAAATAGGGTTGAGAAAAAAATTGATGTTAGAGGTTAAAAAAGTGATTATTTTTCAAGCAAAATTTTTGCTGTCCGGACAGCTATCCCGCTGAAAAGGGAACTAAAATCTAGGGGATTGGGACTAGAGGTTGGAGATTGGGGTAATCAGACAGATCTCTTGCTAAAAAAGAAGCAAATTGGAAAACTAGAAGATTAGTTGTAAAATTGCGAATTATAAATTATGGATGTTGAATCTTGGATGATGGATTGATTGCAAGGCTAAAACCATACCCCTACAAAAAAATTAATATTACAACCATAAAGAGTTGCAATAATTTGCAAGGCTAAAGCCTTGCCCTACAAATGATTTATTTTTATTTATCAAATTCGCTTTTTTCTTGACAAAATCTCATTAAAAAATACTAAAATATTTGAAATGGGATTAGAGAAACTGAAATTCTTAAAACTACATTTTTCTCTTGTAGCAACTGATAAAATATATTTTCCTGAAAACTTAAAAGGAAACATATTTAGAGGGGCATTTGGAATTATTTTTAAAAGATTGAATTGTAAATCAACACCAATTTGCGAAAAAAAATGTCAAGATGAAACTTGCCTTTATAGAAAAGTTTTTGAGCCTCAAAATTTTTACGAACCTCTGAGATATAAAGATATTCCAAGACCTTTTGTTTTTTCACTTAATAATGATGAAAGAAAATTTATTTATGAAGGTGAATATTTTAATATCGGAATAAATTTGTTTGGATGGGCTATAGATTATTATCTTCACTTTATAAGAGCTATAGAAGAAATTGGAAATGAGGGAATAGGACCTTTAAGAGGAAAATATTTAATTAGAAATTTGTTTTATGAAGATTACTATGGAAATTATTTCTCGCTTAAAAATAATAATGCATACATACAACCTGAAATTCTAAAACTTCCTGAAACTGAATTTAATTATGACACAAGTAATGTTAAAGAATTTAAAATTTTATTTCTAACACCAACTCTTATTAAATATGATAACCGAATTATAAGAAATCCGGATTTTTATCAAATATTCTGCCGCATCAGAGATAGAATTTCAGCAATAGCTTATTTTTATAACGGAATAAACCTATCCGAAAATTTCAAATCGCTTGAAGAAGAAGCAAAGAAAGTAAATATGAAAGAATCAAAGATAAGATGGGTGGATGTAAAAAGAAGATCTTCAAAAACAGGTCTAATACAGGAACTTTCTGGAATAAAAGGAAGTATAACATTTGATTTAAAGGATAAAGAATTATTTAAATATTTTTATCCCTGGCTAAAACTTGCTGAAATTACTGGTGTTGGTAAAAATACAGTATGGGGAATGGGTAAGATAAAACTTGATATTATAAAAACAAAAAACGAGATTATTAAAAGAATTGACAACTAATAAATTTATCTAACAAAGAATATAAAATAAAAGACATTATTAGATTAATTCCTTTTGGTAGTTCTTGCAAAGTTAAATCAAACCCATATTCCATAAACTAGAAAGAAAAGATTAAAATTCTTTTTGATTGTAATTTTTTGCTTTTGGGAAAGAGTGATTACGATATTTTTTTATATATATATTTCTTAACAACAATCATAATTTTAATTGCACAATTACGATTATAACTAAGTTTTTTATGTAAAATATAATTAACTTAAAAGAGGGAAATAAAATGAACAAAGAAGAAAAAGAAAGAATATCTAAAGATGATTTTCTCTATATGAGAAAGCTTGAAGAATTTAGGGATAAATACTCGGAAGAATTTCAAAAAAATGGAATAAAACGGCTTGAAATAAAAATTTAAGGTATAATATACTTAATGGATAAGTTTTTTGAAAAACTTGAGAAAATAGTTAAAGTATTAAGTGAAAACTTAAAACCAAAAAAGATAATTCTTTTTGGTTCAAGGGCAAAAGGAAATAACTGTAATGGTTCAGATATTGATTTATGTGTTGTTGGTGCTAAAGAACTAGATAAAAGAAATTTAAGAAAATTAAAAGAAAAAATTGATGATATAAGCGGACTTTATTCTGTTGACCTTATATTTTATGAAAAAATAGATGAAGAGTTTAAAAAAATAATTCTTGAAACAGGGAAGGTGATATATGAAAAAAAGTGAAGTTTTGTTAGCAATAGAAAAATTAAAAAAAGCATATCAGAGGTTAAATGAAGCGATTTTGATTACAAAAGATGAACTTGATAAGGATGGTGTTATTCAAAGATTTGAGTTTACAACAGAACTTTTATGGAAAACGCTTAAAATAATTCTTGAGTATAATGGAATAGATGCTTCAGGTGGTCCAAAACCCTGCATAAAAGAAGCATTCAAATATGGATATATAAAAGATGATGAGATAATCTTTGATATGCTTGATGATAGAAATTTAAGTTCTCATATATACGATGAAAAAAATTCACAAGAAATTTTTGAAAGAATAAAAAATGTTTATCTAAAACACATCAAAGAAACAATTGATAATATAGAAGAAAAAATAAATTTATTATAGTTTTTGAAATCCCCCTGTGTCCCCCCGAGGTTATGTCGGGAGGGAATTTAAAAGGGGATTTATAAACCAATCCCAAGCCCCTATTCCATGGTCCCCAATGTTATATTTCTATTGCTAAATATTCTTTGATTTTTTGGTGAAGGAGAGGGATTTTTGAAGGAGGAAGTTTTTTGTTTGAGGTTCTTTTTATTTTAAGATAGTTTATAAATTGACCATCTTTTTTTATTCTAAAATCAAGATGAGGACCTGTTGCAATACCTGTCATTCCAACATAGCCAATTACATCACCTTGTTTTACTTTTTTGCCAACATAAATATTTCCAAACCTTGAAAGATGACCATAAGTTGTAACATAACCCATCTGATGTTTTATTTCAACAAAATTGCCATAACCACCATTCCATCCCTTAAATGTAACAACACCATCAGCAACCGCTGAAACAGGAGTGCCAGTTGGCGCTGCATAATCAATCCCAAGATGAGGCCTTACATATTTTAAGATAGGATGAAATCTATGATAAGTAAAGTAAGATGAGATTCTTCTATATTGTAGAGGTGCTTTTAAAAACATTGATCTTGCTCCTTCTCCTTTTTCATTATAATAATCATCTTCAAAATAAACCATAATCTTTTTGCCTGTTTCCTTTCCTTCATAGTATCCTGCAAGAACTTTTTTCTGAATAATTTTTCCTCTTAAATTCTTTTTAACATTATAAATAACCTTAAACTTATCACCATCTCTTACCTCGGTAAGAAAATCTATTTCCCAGGCAAAAATATCAGCAAAATTAAGTATAACATCTACCGGGATATTTTTTTCTTTCATAGATGTCCATAGGATGTTTTTTATCTCACCTTCTACACTATAAGTTGATACATTAATAACATTAAGTGTTTTTGTTGAGATATATATTCCATTATTTTTTTTAACTATATATGATGTCTCGCCGCGATCTATAATCATAAAAATAAAATCACCTGATGTTGACTTTCTTATTAAATACTCATCTGATTCGCCAAGTTTTCTAAAGTTAATTTTTAATTTTGAGTATTCTTTTATAATCTGATTTATATCATCATTTTTAAGTTTTGCATTTTTTAGTTCTTTTTCAAGTGTGGTTTTAAAAACCCCAGTAATTTCATTAAATTCCTTTTTTGAAATAAAAATTGATAATGATGATTCTTTTTTAACATTCTGAACATAAATCAAAAATATAACGACGATTAATCCAAGAAGAAAGAAAATCCAAAATATTTTTTTATTTTTGTTTAAAACCTCCAAAACTACTCCCTAACAATAAAGATATTCTTCAACAAGTTTTTTTATCTCTTCTTCTTTTCCATATAGACGCTCACTTAAGTTTTTATCATTGTAGGATTGAAGTCGTCTTATGGTTGAGTCAATAAGTTGAGGAGAAAAAACTGAATTTTTCTCAAAGATATCTCTGTTTTTTTCAAGTTCAATTGAGGACTCATAACACGATGATGGTAATGACTCAAATTTTTCTCTAATTTTTTTATCGTCTGAATTAAAGATGTTTGTATCAACAAAATACTCATCACAGAATTTTTCTGAATCTTTCATTAAAAATCCTTCAATAGCACCACATATTAAGGAAGCAATATATAGAGAAATATTTGCAGAACCATCACCAGCTCTAAACTCAACAGTTTGAACTGACTTGTTCTTTGAAGTTTTTTCAACAGGATTTATCTGAGAGGATAAATCTTTATCAAGATTCCAACCAAGTGGAACTCTTATTAAGGCACTTCTATTTCCATAACCCCAACAAACTCTAACTGGTGCTTCCTGATGAGGAACAAGTCTAAGATATGATATTGGAATAGTATTTCCAAAAGCAGTTGATGGCTTTGCAATTTTTATAAGACCTGAGATAAGTTTTTTTGCCTCAGACGAAAGATTTCCTTTTTCATCAAGCATAACATTTTTGCCATCTTTAAGTATCATTGAATGAATATGAAGACCAGAGCCAGCATGACCTATTGAGATCTTTGGAGAAAATGTTATAGTAACGCCATATTTAAAACCAAGAGAATTTAAAATCCATTTTGCAATAATTAATTGATATGCCGCATAAAGAGGTTCTTCAGGAAGAAACTCTATCTCGTTTTGAGACATTTCTTTATCTTCTGTTCTTATAAAACCAACTTCACTATGAGCATATTTGACCTTACCACCAGCGCTTTGAATAAGGTGCATTGCTTCAACTCTTAAATTTTCCCATTTGTTAAATGGAAAACTCTCATGATATCCTTTTTGGGCAGCAATTGGATAAAGATCATTTTTTGGTGCAATAACATAATACTCAAGTTCTCCAAAAAGTTTTATCTCATAACCGGTAAGTTTCCTAAATTTCTCTTGAGCATTTAAGAGAGTAACATCAGGAGATAATTTAAATAAATTTCCTTCTTTATCAAAAAAATTACATATTATATCAATTGCCTTTATTGGTGAAAATGGATTTTCATAAACTGTAGAATATCTTGGAACAACATAAAGATCGCTTGAAGCAGAATCTATATCTTTAAAAAGGCTGGATCCATCAACACGCTCACCAAAAGAAAGAATTCTATCAACATATTTAAGATCAAGTGCAGAAAAATTAAGTGTTTTTAATCTGCCATCACCAGCAATGTACCTAAAATTTATAACCTTAACATCGTTTTCTTTTATATAGCGGATTATATCTTTTTTTGTTATGCTGTTTCTATCTTTGTTTAGATAATTACAGATAGTACTCATATTAGAACACTCCTTTATTAGAATTAACTTAATGATAGTAAAAAACAACTAACGCACAAATAAAAACAATTACTTTTTTCATAATAACTTCTTTTAAATCAAATTCTTTAAAAATGATACAAAATTTTATTTTAAATAATCAAGATTTGTCATAAAAATTATGTATAATATATTTTGTTATTTGATGTGAAATTCTTAAAAACTTAAAAAAAGAGGTAGATTATGCTAACAAAAAATGATAAGCAAAAAATAATAGAGAAGTTTGGTAAAAACACAACTGACAGCGGATCATCAAAGGTTCAGATAGCGCTGTTAACAGAAAGAATAAAATACTTGACAGAGCATCTTACAAAAAATCCAAAAGATTTTTCAACAAGAAGAACTCTGTCAATACTCATATCAAGAAGGAAATCATTACTTTCATATCTTAAAAAGGAAAATAAAGAGGAATATTTCAAACTTATAGAACAACTTGGAATAAAGGATAAGGAATAAAAAATTATGGAGAGCGAAATTACAAGAATTGAAGGAAAAGTTGGAAGAGATACAGTTTCCTTTGAATCCGGTCTAGTGGCAAAACAGGCAAATGGAGCAGTGGTCATTAGACTTGGCGATAATATGGTTTTAAGCACAGCAGTTGCAGCAAAAAAACCAAGGACTGAACCACCTGAGTTTGTTCCATTAACCGTTGAGTATAAAGAAAGAACATATGCTGCTGGAAAAATTCCTGGTGGATTTTTCAAAAGAGAGGGAAAACCAAGAGAAAAAGAGATTCTTGCAGCGCGTCTTACAGATAGATCTATAAGACCACTTTTCCCGGATTATTATAACACAGAAACGCAAGTTGTTTCAATGGTTCTTTCAAGCGATGGCGAGATAGATCCAGATGTTCTTTCAATAAATTCTGCATCACTTGCACTAATGATTTCTGATATTCCATTTAATGGACCTGTTGGGGCAGTAAGAATTGCAAAGATAGGAAATGAGTATGTTATAAACCCAACCTTTGAGGAAAGGAAAAATGCTGAGATCGAACTTGTAGTTGCAGGAACAGCAGATAATATTCTTATGGTTGAAGGTGGCGGAAATCAAGCCCCATATACTGAACTTCTACAAGCAATGAAATATGCTCAAACAGAAATCAAAAAACTCTGTGATATGCAAAAAGAGTTTGCTTCAAAGATAACAAAACCAAAATTTGAGGTTACAATTCCAATCATAAGAGAAGAGATAAAAAATGAAATAAAAAATATAGAAAAAGATATTAGGGCATTTCTTGAAAGTTATCCAACTAAAAAACAAATAAACGAAAAGATTTCAAATTTAAAAGATGAGTTGATAATTAAATTTAAAGAACAATTTAAAGATGACAACACCATAGAGTATCAAGTTAAAACACTTGTTGATGATATAGTTTATAAAATATCAAGAGATATAGTTCTTACAAGGAAAACAAGAATAGATGGGAGAAAATTTGATGAAATAAGAAAGATATCAATAAAGGTGGGTTATCTTCCAAGAACTCATGGATCCGCACTTTTTACAAGAGGTGAGACACAAACAATTGCAACAACAACGCTTGGAACAAAGGAAGATCAACAGATACTTGATGAACTTGAAGGAAAAACACTTGATAGATTTATGCTTCATTATAACTTTCCGGGATTTTCAACTGGTGAGGTTAAGCCGGATAAAGGTCCATCAAGAAGAGAAATTGGACATGGAAATCTTGCAAAAAGAGCACTTCTTCCATTAATTCCATCAGAGGATGAATTTCCATATACTATAAGAGTTGTTTCTGATATATTAGAATCAAATGGTTCTTCATCAATGGCGACTGTTTGTGGTGGATCACTTTCACTTTTTGATGCTGGTGTTCCGATGAAAGCAGCATGCGCTGGAATTGCAATGGGATTGATAACAGATAATGATAGATATGCGATACTTTCTGATATTGCAGGACTTGAAGATCATTTTGGAGATATGGATTTTAAACTCGCAGGAACAAGAAAAGGAATAAATGCTTTTCAAATGGATGTTAAACTGCAAAGTGGAATCCCAATAGAAATACTTAAAGAAGCAATAGAACAAGCAGTAAGAGGAATAAATTATATACTTGATATAATGGATAAGGAAATCTCAAAACCAAGAGAAAAAATCTCTGATTATGCTCCAAGAATACTAAAAGTTCCTGTTTCAAAGGATAAGATTGGACTTATAATCGGAACTGGTGGAAAAACAATAAAAAATATAATAGAGCAATCAGGAGCAACAATTGATATAAACGATACTGATGGGTATATGTTTATATCTGGTCCAAATCAGCAGTCAATAGATACTGCAAAAAAAATGATAGATGAGATAACACTTGATGTAGAACTTGGTAAGCTATATAAAGGAAAAGTAGTTGATATAAGAGATTTTGGAGCAATGATTGAGATACTGCCTGGAAAAGTAGGACTTCTTCATATATCAGAAATAGATAACAAAAGAATAAGAAAAGTTGAGGATGTCCTTAAAGTGGGAGACATTGTTGAAGTTAAGGTTATAGAAATAGATGAACTTGGAAGACCAAGATTGTCAAGAAAAGCACTCCTAAACAACTAAAAGGAGGAATAATGCTTATACACAAGAAAAAAAATAAAGAGGATTATTTAGAGGAAATAAAAAAAGCATATGATTTTATGGTTCAAAATAACCTTGATGTGCTTGAGTACTCAGACGATGAAGAAAAAAGATATATAAAACTTGTAAGAAAAACAGCAAAAGCAGAAAATATTCAAATACTTCCAGTAACTTCTGGACAAGTTCCACAAAATACTCAATCTAAACCAAATAACAATGTTCAACAGCCACAACAACAGATCTCTGGATTAACTATAAATGCTCCTATGTCTGGAATTTTTTATAGATCTTCATCCCCGTCAAGTCCTCCATATGTGAGAGAAGGAGATATTGTTGAGCCAAATACTGTAATATGTTTAATTGAAGCAATGAAGGTTTTTAATGAGATAAAATCAGAGTTTAAATTGAAGATTTTAAAATGCATTGCTGAAAATGGAAAATTTGTAAATGAAGGAGATCCTTTGTTTCTTATTGAAAAATTATGAATGATCAAATAAATTCAAATATTGCTGAAAATTCTACAAAGGTTATTGAGATTTTAAAAAGCAATTCTGGGAAAATGAGTTCTTGGGATATAAAGATGAAGTTAGGATTCTCAAGTTCAGTTCTTTATATGACAATAGGATATCTTATTGCAAATGGAAAAGTAAATGTTTATCAAAAGGATCTCTTATATATAATTGAATTAATAAATTCCTAAAAATGTATCGAAAATATGCATCTAAAAATAAAAAAAATCAGTTTTCATCAATTGTTTTATGGGTTATATCAGTTTCATTTTCACTTTGGCTTTTTTGGATAATAATAAATCCATCACAAAAGGGTGTATTAGGAAATTTTGTATTTGAAAATTTATTTAAACTTATTGGAAATTCAATATATCTTTTTCCATTTCTTTTTTTTTATGGGACTACAAGAATATTAATTACCACCGGAAAACTTAAAAATGGTGTTATTACAATGCTTTTTGGAGTGATTTTAACTCTTTCTTTTACATCTACCATATTTGAAAGATTATCTTATCATATAAATATAAAAGGTGGGTGGATAGGATACGCTCTTGATACATTTTTAATTAAACTATTTGGAAAAATTGGAAGCATATTTTTTTCACTTGGATTTATAATAATAGGTCTAAATATTATATTTGATATAAAATGGGCAAAACTATGGGAAAAAATAAAACTTACACTTAAAAAAGATTACGAAGATTGGCAAAAAGCAAAAGGAGAATTAAAACTAAAGTTTAATACATTAAAGGAAAAGGAAAAAAGTGGCGAAAAAATCATCTCAGCAAAACCAGCTCTTGCTACACAAACAGAAAATCTCATAAAAAATAAAAAAGAAGATATAAAAGAAATTTCAAACAATCAGGAAAATCAAAAAATAATTACTCAAAAAAATACTTTTAATGAAACTGAAAATGAAAAAAAGAATAAACAAGAAAAGCAAGACAAAACTGCAAAAGTTTCAAATAAAAATTTATTGAACCTTAAAAATTTTAAACTTCCAGATATAGAACTTTTAAACAAGAATACTCAATCATATATGCCAGATTCAAAGGAAATTGAAGAAGCAAAAATAAAACTTGAAGAAACATTAAAAAATTTTGAGATTGATGCATATATTTCGGGAATATATCCTGGACCAGTTATAACAAGATATGAGGTCACTCCATCACCTGGAGTAAAGATTAGTTCAATAGTTTCTCTTTCAAATGATATCGCTCTTGCACTTAAATCAATAGGATCAATAAGAGTAATAGCACCAATACCTGGGAAATCAGCAATAGGTTTTGAAATACCAAATCTAAGAAGAAGTATGGTTAAATTAAGAGAAATAATAGAAAGCCCAGAGTTTAATTCAAGTAGAGGAACACTTACATTTGCACTTGGAAGATATAGCGAAGGAAGTATCGCAATAGCAAATCTTGAAGAAATGCCACATCTTCTTGTTGCAGGGGCTACTGGAAGTGGAAAAAGTGTTTTTTTGCAATCATTAATTCTCTCAATAATTTATAAAAATACGCCGGATGAAGTTAAATTTTTATTTATAGATCCAAAGCGACTTGAATTAACATCATATGAAGGAATTCCATATCTTTTTGATCCGAGAGTAAAACCACAGGATGTAAGAGTTATAACAGACGCAAAAGAAGCAGCAAAATCACTTGTCGCATTAGTTAGAGTAATGGAAAAAAGATATAGAATGTTTGAAAAAGCAAGGGTTAAAAATATTCAATCATATAATAAATGGGCAGTTGCAAATAATCAAAAACCGGAATTCTATATAGTTGTTGTTATAGATGAACTTGCAGATTTAATGCTTCAGGCAAAAAATGTTGTAGAAGAAGCAATTCAAAGACTTACACAGATGGCAAGGGCTGTTGGAATTCATGTAGTTGTGGCAACTCAAAGACCATCAGTTGATGTTATAACTGGCGTAATAAAAGCAAACCTTCCTGCAAGAGTTGCACTTCAAGTAAGTTCAAAAGTAGATTCAAGAGTTATTATAGATGCACCAGGAGCAGAAACATTAATAGGAAAGGGAGATATGCTTTATTTAGGTCCAAATACAAGCAAGCCAGAAAGAATTCAAGGATGTTATGTTACAGAAGAAGAAATAGAAAGAGTTGTTTCTTATCTAAAGACACAAGGAGAACCAGATTATCCATCCTATATGGACGAAGAAGAAACATCATTTGAAGGAAAAGGTTCTTCAAGCGAAGAATTAATTGCCGCATTAAAACTTGTTATGGAAAGAAGAAGGGTTTCACAAGATCTTTTAAAAGCACATTTTGGTTCTTCTGCAAAAGCAACAAATCTTTTAAGCCTTCTTGAAGTAAAAGGATTTATACACAAACCAGAAGGAACAAACAGATGGCAGATATATTTTGATAAAATAGAATCATATCTTTCAAATATTGAGCAAAAATAAAGGAGGGGGAAATGAAAAAAATGGTTTTCATTTTAACCATATCAATCTTGGGCAATTTATACTCAGAGGAGTTATTTAAAAATGATATATCAAAAAACAATGAAATAATTATCTCAACAAAAGAAACAGTAAATCCCTACTTAAAGTTAAAAGAACTTGATTTGAATCTAAAAACGCTTAAAGCTAATTTTAAACAAGAAATATATTTTAAAGTTGCTGATATGAAACAAAATATTGAAGGTGAAATATATTTTGTAAAGCCAGAAAAACTAAAAATTGTTCACACAAAACCAAATTCACAAATAATCATAATAAATTCTAAAAAGGATATTAAAATAATAAAACCACAGGAAAAACAAATAATTAAAAGTTCATGGGAAAAGTGGAAAAACAATCTTGAACCAAGATTAAAAGGACTTTTTGATTTTGGAAACTACTCATTACTTGAAAAAGATACAGATATAAAATCAAAAGAAGAAAAAGATGGATATACTATTGAAATAAAACAAAAAAAATCTTCATACACACTAATCTTAAAATTAAACTCCGATTTTTTTCCAGTTGAAAGCATTCTTGATCTAAAAGATACTGTAATAAAAACAGTGATAGAAAAATATGAAAAAAATTTAGAAATAAAGCCTGAAGTCTTTGATTTTAAAAGCAATGGATATGAAGTAATAGATTTATGACACTTGCAAATAAAATAACACTTACAAGAACATTTTTTGGAATTATTCTTTTCTTTTTGATAAAACATGATAATCTACTACTCTTAATAACTGCTTTTATTATACTTATAATTTCAACAATCTCTGATTATATTGATGGAAAGATTGCAAGAATGACAAACACCACTACCAATTTTGGAGCAATAGTAGATCCCTTTGCAGACAAAATAATAGTTTTCTCCTGTTATCTTTCATTTCTTGATATAAAAGAATTAAATATTCCAGTTTTCCCAATATTTCTGATAATAATAAGAGAACTTTCTGTTGCATCGCTTAGAGTTCTTACAGCATTTGAAAATTATGTTTTAAAGGCAGAACCATCTGGAAAATTTAAAACACTTCTTCAATTTATATCAATATATCTAATAATAATATATTTGATTATAAAAAATCTAAGTTTAAGAAATCCAGAACTTGAAAAAATTGTAATTACTTTTTCATCACTTCCATCAACTCTTATAATAATAACTTCAATTGTGACAATAATAAGTGGAATAATATACATAGCAAACCATTATAGTTTAATATCCAAACAATGGGGAAAAAATTAATAAATTTTATTGCAACTGGATTTTATATTAGTTATATTCCTAATTTTTTTTCACAAAAAAAGGGAAAATTTAGAGGCTGTGGTTTTTTTGGAACGCTTCTTGCTTTTATGTTTTGGTGGGTTGTTCCACAAAAATTTTTGGATTTTTCAATATTTTCTTTTATCTTTATTTTACTTTCAATAATTATTGCAGATTTTTCGTTTGAGGATGATGGAGAAAAGGATAATCCACTTATAGTGATAGATGAGATTGCTGGATATTTTTTTTCATTTATATTGGTAGAAAAAAACTTTAAAAATGCAATTCTTCTTTTTATATTTTTTAGAATATTTGATACCTTAAAACCATTCCCTATAAAAAAACTTGAAAATGTAAAACATAGAGGAACTTCTATAGTGATAGACGACCTTGTAGCAGGACTCTATGCATCAATTATTGTTTTTTTGATACAAAAGTATATATTTTAAATCTGATGATTTTTTAAAAACTAAGTAATAACCTATACAATTACTACAATATATTTAGAAATGGATAAGATTATTGAAAAACTTAATAAGATAGTTAATCTATTAAGAAAAGAACTAAAACTTGAATTCTTTTTAGAAAAACTCACAAGAAATTTTTGAAAGAATAAAAAAAATGATTTACAAAGCAAACCTTTTAGATTTGCAAATTAATATTTGTTAAACAATCTTTTAAAATTGCTATAATTGTATTATGAAAAAATTGATACTTATTTTCTTTATTTTGGTTTTAAATTTAAATGCAAATGATAATTTAAATCAAAATGATAAATTTCAAATAAACACAACAACAATAACAACATCATCACGATGGGAATTAAAGCAGAGAAAAATTACTATAAGCGGAATAGTTTTAACTCCAACGGCATATAGGTCAAATGGTGTTAATGAAATTGGACCTTCACTTGATTTTAATGCTGCCTATTATATAGGAAGACTTTACGGTAAAAATGATTTTAGTTGGACTGTTGATAAAAAAAATTATCTTGATAGAGTAGGTATATGGTTCTTTGAAATGGATGGAAAACTTTTAATCCAAAGAGAGACAAAAAATTTTCCAGCTGTCTCAAGCGGATATAAGGGAATGTTTGCATTTAGAGATTCACCACAACCATCTTTAAATCAACCACAAGCAACAATAAAGGTTAAAAACTCAGATACCTACTCGACACTATATATCGTTTTATCAAAAAATATATTAAACAATCTTTTCATAAATGCAGGGTACTCTGATGGGGATTTTTCAAAATTCATTTATCAAACATCAGAGTTTCTATCTGATACAGCCATAAAGCTAACAACACAAATGAATAAACCATATATTTCAAAATCAACTCTTTTTGCAGGAATTCTTTATTTATATAAAGAGAAAACTCCTCTTGGCTTTGAGATTATAATACCGCAGGGATCTACACTAAGTCCGAAACTTATAAACTTCCAACTTGGAAATTTTTTAAAACTAAATTTCCAGATCTCATATCTAAAATATAAGTATGGATATGAGTATCTCGGTATGTTTAATTTTAGATACTCATTCTACCCAAGAATAAAAAAATAAATCAATTCTTATTACAAGAAGAAACCTTAGATGAAATAAGATTATAAAATGAGATCTCATCTTTTGATGGATTTTTTAATAATGAAAGATATTTTTTAAATTCCATAAATGAATGAATATAATCACCTTGTTCATAGAGATATTTAATTTTTTCATAAATATATAAAGGATCTTTTGATATAGAATAAAGTTTATCAAGAAGATATAGAGAATTGTTATGATATCCTTTTTCCTTATATGAAAGATAGAGTTTAAAAAGAATTTCTGTATTTTGTGGATATTTTTCATCAAGTTTTTTTAAAATATTTATTGATTTATCATATTCTTTTAGATTATAAAGACAATCTGAAATATATAAAAGTATATTATCATCATTTTCAATATCATATGCTATTTTAAAATTTTCATAACTTTTTTTATAATCGCCTAAATTAAAATATGCTTTTGCAAGTATAAAATATCCTTCAGAATCAGTTGGATCTATTCCAATTGCTTTTTTGGAAAAATTTTTTTCACAATCATAATCTTTTTTCTTTTCACATAAAAGAGCTTTTAATTTGTATGAAAGTATAGTTGGAAATCCAAGTTCAATAGATTTATCAAGATAAATATTAGAAGAATCATAATCTTCTTTTATAAAAAAAATTTCAGCCTTTTTATAATAAAGAAGCCCATCATCTGGATATTTCTTGAGTTTTAAGTCAATATAATTTATTGCCTCATCATATTTCTTAAATTCAATCATTTCATCTATCTTTTTATAAGAAACATCAGAATATGAAATTTTAAAAACATAATAAATTAGAAAAAGCAAAAGAAAAAATGAAAAAAATCCTATCCATCTCATAAGAAATAAATTATCATATTTTTTAAAACTTTCATAAATCCACTCTATCTCACTTTCCTGAATAATGAAATAAAATGTAGAAATTTAGTATTTTTTTTGATATCATATTATTATGACAAAATATGCAATTGGATTGGTAACAATAGATTCAAAAGAGGTTGCAAAAAAAATAGCATTAAGGCTTATAGAAGAAAAACTTGCTGCCTGTGTAAATATAATAAATGGGATTAATTCAATTTATAGATGGAAAGGAAATATTGAGAAATCAGAAGAACTTCTTTTAATAATAAAAACTAGAAAAAATCTTATAGAAGATGTAATTGTTGCAGTAAAAAAACTTCATACTTATACTACACCAGAAATAATATTTTTCTCTATAGATAATGGTGATGAAAATTATCTTAACTGGATTGGGCAAAATACACTTTTTACAAGTAACATAACAAAAGATAAGCAAGAAAATCAAGAATGAAAACGCTTTTTCATATAATAGTAGTTATAGTTACAGGAACACTTATAGGAACAACCATTACAAAAATAGGAAGTATCGCTTTTTCCCAAAACGGAACATTCAATTCAATAATGTCAACTGCAATAAATACGGGATTAAATCCAACTACTATAGATCTTGGCGTATTACAATTTACACTTGGACTTGTTTTTAAATTTAATATAGCAACTCTTTTAGGTATATTTATCTCAGCATTAATATATAAACAACTTATTAAATGAGACTAATTCTTGCATCAAAATCACTAAGAAGAATAGAAATACTTAAAAAATATGGATATAAATTTGATGTAATCCCATCAAATATCCAAGAAAAAACTAAATATAAAAGACCTCATCTTGTAGTAATGGATCTTGCTCAAAAAAAGGCTAATGATATTGCTAATAAAAATCCAGATGCTATTATAATTGGAGCTGATACAATTGTATATTGCCAGGGTAAAATTATCGGAAAACCAAAAGATAAAAATGATGCAAAAAAATTATTAAGATGGCAATCTGGGAAATGGCAAAGCGTATATACAGGGATTGCTATTATTTGCATAAAAAAAAATATAAAAATAATTGATTATGAAAAATCAAGTTGCTATATGAGAAAACTTAGTGATGAGGAAATAGAAGAAATATCTATAAAACATCTTGATAAAGCAGGTGGATGGGGAGTTCAGGATAAAAATGATAAATTAATTACAAAGATAAAAGGAAGTTATTATAACATAGTTGGACTTCCTATTGAAAAATTAAATAAAATATTAAAAAGGATTTTATGAAATTTTTAAAATTTTTTTTTATTTTTTTCTTTTTTTTATATGGCTGTCTAGATATTAAGAATTTATCTGATGAAGAACTATATGAACAAATTCAATTTATAGAAAAAACTAATGATAAAAACTTAATTTCATATGCTTTAAGAAATGGATATAAAATAAAATTAAATCCTAACAAAAATCAAAACTGCATAAAAATAAATAAAACTGATAAAATAATATATGTTCCATCAAACGATGAGTCTGAAATACTCTTAGAAGCAAATATAATCAAATCCTTATACGCTAGTATGATAATGGAAAAATTTGAACTTTCTGAAATTCTTTATGAAGTAGAACAATTATCAACATATAAAGAAATTGAATATATTCTTACTAATTTTTCACTTGATGATATAAAAAAGGATGAAAAACTAAAAAAAGAAATGCTTACAAAAATATGTATGTATATAGAAATTAATGAAACATTGGATAAAGAAATAAGAAACGATACAGAAAAAGTGGATATGTTATGCAAATATCCCTTAAATACACTTGCTGATAGAGAAAATTATTACCTATCATTAAAATCTGCTCTTGAAAGTGTAGAAGGAAGTGATTACTTTAAAATAGTTTATGATGATTTATTAAGAAGAGTTAAAAAAGGAGAAATAAAATACAGTGAAGCCCAAGAAATCTATGCAAGAATGATAACTCTTCCAACAAAAGAATTATACAGAATGCAAAGGATTGAGATAAATAGCAATTTAAGAGCATTAAAAAGATTTAAAAAATTTTATGAAAAAGAAATAATAAAACTTAAAAATAAAAGAAATATCTATAAAGACTTGCTAAATTCTTTTGAAGAATGTTATAAGGATAAAAATAAAACTGGTTCCTAAAAATTATAAAATAATTTTATGAAGTATTCTGTTAAAAAAATATTTGAAATAGCATATGCTCATAGGCTTCTTAATTATAACGGAAAATGTGAAAATCTTCACGGTCATAATGCAAAAATAGAGGTTATAATTGAAACTCAAAAACTTAATGATGAAGATATGGTAATGGATTTTGTGAAACTAAAAGAAAAAGTAAAAAGATGGCTTGATGAAAATTTAGATCATACTGTAATTCTTTCAAAAAAAGATCTTTTAGTAGATGTATTAAAAAAATATGGTCAAAAATTATTTATTACCAATCAAAATCCAACGGCAGAAATTATAGCTAAAATAATACTTGAAGAGCTAAAAAAAATGAATATAAATGCAAAAATCGTAAGATTTTGGGAAACAGATACTTCAATGGCTGAAGTAAAGGAGGATTAATTATGCCTGAGAAAAATTACGATATAGTTATAATCGGAAGTGGACCTGCAGGAATGACTGCAGCAATATATTCCACAAGAGGAGGAATGAAAACGCTTGTAATTGCAGGTCCCGCGCCAGGAGGACAGCTTCTTCAAACAACTGATATAGAAAACTTTCCTGGTTTTGAAAAACCTATAAGTGGATTTGATCTTATGACAAAGATGATAAATCAAGCAAAAAGGCTTGGAGCAGAAATAATAAATGAATATGCAAAAGAAGTTCAAATTAATGAAAGACCTTTTAGTATAAAAGCAGGTTCTGATATATACAAAGCAAAGGCATTAATAATTGCAACAGGAGCAAGTGCAAAATGGCTTTCAATACCAGGAGAAGAAAAATTAAAAGGAAAAGGGGTTAGTTCTTGTGCAACATGTGATGGATTTTTTTACAAAGATAAAACAGTTGCAGTAATTGGTGGTGGTGATACTGCAGCAGAAGAAGCACTATTTTTAACAAAATTTGCAAAAAAGGTTTATCTAATCCATAGAAGAGATAAACTTAGAGCAGCACATATTCTTCAAGAAAGATTAAAAAGCAATCCAAAAATTGAAATAATATATGATCATATTCCAATAGAAATTCTTGGAGAAAATAAGGTAAATGCAATAATGGTAAAAAACACAAAAACTCAAGAGACCAAAAAACTTGAACTTGATGGAGTTTTTGTTGCAATAGGGCACCATCCAAACACAGAAATTGTTGCAGGAAAACTAAATCTTGACGAACAGGGATATATAATTGTAAATCAAAAATTTGAAACATCAATAAAAGGAGTTTTTGCAGCAGGTGATGTATGCGATCCAATCTATAGACAAGCAATAGTTGCAAGTGGAAGCGGTGCAATTGCTGCAATGAATGCAATAAAATTAATTGAAAGCGAAGAGTAATTTTTTGTAAAATATATACGTAAAGTTCACTTAAGAATTTCATCTGGCTGCCCCCATAGCTTAATGGATAAAGCAACTGCCTTCTAAGCAGTTGATCCAGGTTCGATTCCTGGTGGGGGTAGTATTTTTTTAAAAAACCGGGGCAATTTTCAAATTAATGAAAAATTTTAAAAAAATATTATTTCTTTTCTTCATTTTTTTTATTTACTCCTGCAGCAAAGATCTCCTAAGAGAAGCAGAAAAACTCTATGAAGAGAAAAAATTTAATCAAGCACTTAAATATTATGAAAAATACATTGAAATTTCTAATAATCCTCAACTAAAAGAATATTCTCTTTATAAAGCTGGACTTACTTCGGTAGAACTTGGTAATTGTTTAAAATCAAAAACTTTTTTTGAGAGTTTAATAAAAAACTATCCACAATCAAAATACAGAGATGAAGCATACTTTAGAATTATTCAATGTCCAAATTATTTTTATTCAAGATATCAAAAACTAACTTACGGAGATTCAGATACATTTGGGAAAAACGCAAAAGAAGAAATAATATATACAGAGAAGAATTTTAAAAAAATAAAATTTATCTCAAAGATATACTCTGGAAAAAAACTTTTATCTAAAAGAAAAGGTGAAATAATATTTGATGGATATATCGTTAAGGAAAAACTTGAAAATAATGAAAAAATAATTTTTTTATATAATCAAGATTTTTTTAATTTTCCAAAAAATAATATAAAATTTAAGGTAGAAGAAGCAAATATAGTAAAAGTAAAAGCAGGTAATTTTTATAATTGTATAAAAGTTATAAATGATGATAATGAAATAAAAATGATAAACTATTATGCTCCTGAGGTTGGAAGGATACTTACATCAAGTTTATATAAAAAAGAAGAAAAAAAAATAATGGAGTTAATAAAATATGAGTAAATCAAACAATCAATCAAATCAAGAAAATGAAATGAGTTTATTTTCATACCAACCACAAGATAATAATACAGAAAATTTAAAAAAAAACAAATTTTACTTTTCATTTTCAAAATTTTCTCTTTATAGAGAGTGCCCCTTAAAATATAAATTTAGATATATTGATCAAGTTCCAGAAAAACCAAAACCTTATTTAATATTTGGAAGGATAATACATGAAATACTTGCTCATTTTTTTTCACGAGTGCCACCTCCTCCTTTAGAAGAACTTATCCAAATATTTAGAGAAAAATGGGAAGCAATAAGCATTGAAGAAAAGGGTTATGCAAAACCAGAATATGATAAGATTGATTTCAATAAGGGACTTAGAATAATAAATAATTTTTATCAAAAACATAAAGATAATGATACACTTCCAGTAAAAAATGAATATCAAACATTTGTAGATCTTGATAATATAACTGCAAATATTATTGCTGATAGAATAGATTATCTTGGTGATGGAAAAATCATAATAGTAGATTATAAAACAGGAAGTGACAAAACAAGATCATCAGATCAACTTTATTTTTATCAAAAAATATGTGAGATGGATAAAAAATTAATAGATTTAATAAACTCAAAATATAGGGAAAATATAAGAAAAGTTGAAGTATACTCAATGAAATATTATTATGTAGAAACACTAAAAGAACAAAACTTTACAAGAGCAAATGATAATGAAATAGAGAATTTTTGGAAAGAAGTTCTTTTAACAGTAGAAAAAATAAATTTAGGTAGTTTTGATCCAACACCAAATGAAAAAACATGTGGTTGGTGTGATTATAAAAATCTTTGTCCAGTTTTTAGTAATTCCACTAAAATAAAAGAAAAAAATAACAATACTGATGAACTAATTAAAGAATACATAGAAATCAATGAAAAAATGAAAGAACTTGAGGCAAAACTTATTGAGTTAATCGATGAAAAAATTGAACACAATGGGAAAACCATTAAAAAAATAAAAACATATGAAATTTATGATAGGGATGAGATAATAAAAATACTTAAGGAATATGGGATATATGAAAAGATTTTAAAACCAACTATAAGCTCAGTTATGGAAATAATAGAAAGCAATGAAACGCCATCTGAAGTTAAAGAAAAACTCTTAAAAAATATAAAAACCGGATATAAAATTAGTATAGAAAATTCAAAAAAATGAATTTTAATATAATAGGACTTTTTTCCTATAATGCAAATAGTAAGCAAATCCCTTGTAAATTCATATTTAATCTTCTAAACTATAAATATAGAATAAAAAAGGGAGGAATATATGAAAAATTTTAAAAATGAAATAAAATGGGTCGCAATAGCATCAATATTTATAATGAGTTTAAAATTATCTTATGCAAATACTGCATTTGATCAAGCCAGTGAAGCTACAAAAGATCCTGCAAAGGTGTTTGATGGATCATCATTTAAAGGATCAATAGATGTTCCTCCAGTTCCATCACCAATACCAGCAATAGATAATGGACAATCATCATCTCAAACCCCGCAATCTCAAAACCCAAGCGCAAATATTCCACCAGTAAATCCAAAGCCAGATATACAAAATAATAATACAAACACTAATAAATCATCAGTAAATCAATCAACATCTACTACACAAAAACCTCCAACCTTTATAGAAAAAGTAGGAATGGATATAAAAGATAATAAATGGGATTATACTAAAGCATCCATTGCTGGTGGATTTGCAGGATATATGATTGGCGGACCTATAGGCATTCTTATCGGGGTTGTAGCAATTCTTGCTATTATAATAATTGCAAGAGCAGATTACATAGATAACAAGTATAACAAAAAGTAAAAACTTTTTTAACATAAACTTACAAAAAAGCCCACCTAATTAAAAAGGTGGGCTTTTTTATTTTTCTGAAAACTTTAAAACTGTATATGTATAGATTTCAGTATTAGGGTCATTAATATGATTATAACCTATACCAGATTTTTCATCAAAAAGGGATCTTAAAAAATCTTCTTTTCTATTAAAATGTTCCCAGACTTGCGGTAAGTAAGTACCACTTCTAAATTCTCTTTTAACATAAACACCATCGATATTTTCTCGTATTTCTGATATATCTTTTATTCTTTTTAGAGGAGAGAGAATTGATATCTCTATTTTTATTTCCTTAAGTTCATCTTTTGAAACTTCATCAAATCTTGGATCTTCAAATGCAGCTTTAACAGAATACTCACACACAGCATCACCAAGCAGCATATGAGGCAAAAGGCTCCCTATACATCCTCTAAGTTCATCATTTTTAGTAAGCGTTACAAAAACAGCAAATGGAAGATTAAATTTAGGATCTTCTAATATATTCTTTTTAAAAACCTTTTTTTCCTTAAGATAATTTTCTATGCTTTTTCTTGCCATCAAAAGCAATTCAGATTTTTCCTTTTCATTTAAATCTATTAAAAAATCTTCATTATAATCTTTTTTAGTAAAAAAACCACCCAGATATCCTACAACACTATCTTTTGAAGATACCATACCAGAATTGGTATACTCAACAACTTGAAATGAGTTATACCCCATAGAAATAGCAAGAAAATGACCTATAACCATCGGAGAAAAACCACAGGCAACAGTATCAAGATATGACGAGTATTTCTCCATTAAAAGATTTTCAGTAAGGTAAAAATAATCAACATCTTTATTTTTAATTGAAATATCATAGGAAAGCGAAATAGCATTATCACTTGCAAAAGCAACATCAAAAGGAGGATAATGAGAAAGATCTGATGATATTATAAAAACAAGTTTTCTTTTAGAGTTTAATTCATTTAATAATAAAGAGGCTTTTTTTAGAATTTCTTTATTATTTGAATTGCTTACAATTGGAATTATTTTAAAATCTTTCTTAAAGTATTTTAGAATTGGAAGAATAACATCAATAGAATGTTCTCTGATAAATGCAGAAGGTTCATTTTTAAAATAACCTTTCTTTATAAGAATATCTATAAGTTCATCATCTGTTTTTATATTTCCATAAACACCTTCATAAATGCAATTAGAAACTGTCATAGGTTTTTCTGATGCAAATGTATGCGCAGTTCCAATTATTACAGCTGTTTCAAAATCATTCTCAAGATGTGAAATTGCCTTTATAGAAGTTTTTCCACTATAAATATATCCCGCGTGCGGTGATAATATGATTCTTGATTTTTGAGAAACTTTTTTTAAAACATTTTTTTCTATAAATGAAAAAACTTCCTTTTCATCTAAAGAAAAAAATCTTCCACCACCGGGAGATTTTATAATCATAAACCCTCCTAAAAGTTTTTCTTTTTTATAATTCTATCAAATTTTGTTAAAATATATTAAGAATGGTGGTTGTAGCTCAATTGGTTAGAGCATCCGGTTGTGGCCCGGAAGGTTGCGGGTTCGAGTCCCGTCAACCACCCGTCCTTAAGAAAATTGGAAGATAATGAAATTGTTTTTTTTAATAATACAACTCCTTGCCTGCCAAGATATATCCACCAGTCCTTTTAAAACTGTTTTTGATTCAATAAATGAAAAACTTATAATTATATCCAGTGATTCTAAAAAAATTCAAGAAACAAAAGAAATCTTACAAGATTGTAATCTTAAGATTGAAACAATTATAAATGGAAACTGCACAGATTACGAAGAAGATATCCAAAAAGCACTTATAAAATTAAGGAAAGCGCTTATAGAATATTACTTTAAGTTTAATTTATATCCGCTTTATCTTGATGAACTTGTTCCAAGATTTATCTCATGTATCCCAGAAATAAACATACATGGTGAGAAATCAAAAAGAGTAAAGTATATATCCAATCTTTCATATGATAAAAACTACAATTCGGCAATAGATGAAACAACTGAATACATATACTTTTCAAACCCACGCTCAAAATACTGGGGACTTTTAATATTAAATAGGAGGGAAGATGAATATAAAAAAAACGATAAATGAACTTATAAAAAAATACCCATCAGAAAAAGAAAGAATAAAAATTGGTGTAGAACAAGTACATAAACTATGGAGAAAGGATGATGGAAGTTATGATGAGTTCCATAAATTTTGCATAGAAAATTTTAAAACTGGAAAAGAGCTTGATATTCTTTTTGAAAAATTTAATGAAAATCTTGAGTATATATACGGATATCTTACAGCACTTGAGTTAAGATTAAGAATAAATCTTGATGAAGACAGAGGCAAATTAAGTGAAGTTGATAGATACTTTGCAAACTTAAATCTTGCAAACCATCTTGATGAGGATATGTTTAAAACAAAACTTGCTTTTAGCGTTCTTCTTAATTTTTCTCTAAAAAAGCTTGATGAAATCATAAAAGATATGGATAAATATACAAGAAGACAATGGGCAGAAATAAGACTTGCTCAAAATTTTATATCAAGAGTTCCTTCTAGTGTTTTGCAAAAAATTACAGATACTTATTCAAAGGCAAGTGAGTATGTTTATTCGTACAATATAGATCTTTCAAAAGTAAGAGGAATTGATGGAAAAATGGGTGATAATCTTAAACTTATAAGCCATTGGGGACTTAGAGATCAGATAAAGATGTATTACTCAACAAATGAACTTGAAAAGCAAAAAACAATATTTAAAATTATGGAAAACGTTGTAAAAGGACTTGTTCCTGATGAGTTTATAAATGATAAAGAAAAAGGTATTTATGATCCATTTTTGCTTGAATATAATGGCAAAAAGGTAAAAACAAATGATTCGAGATATAAAAATCTTTTTAACATTTTTAAAGCTCATAGGGAAGAAGATAAATATTTTGTGATGTATCCAAACTACATTGAAAGAGTTTTTAACGCACATAGAGAAATAAGGTTTGAAGATGCTGAAAAAATGTTGATCGATATAATATCTAATCCAATTGCAAAGGAAATTGGGAATTTAATAGAAAAAAAACTCAATAGAAATCTTGAACCATTTGATATATGGTACAATGGCTTTAATGAGACAAAAGAAGATAAAAATCTTGATGAAATTGTTAAAGAAAAATACCCAGATATCGACAAATTTCAAAATTCAATAAAAGATATACTAATAAAACTTGATTTTGATGAAAAAGAGGCAGAGTATCTTAGTTCAAAAATAGAAGTAGATCCAGCAAGAGGAGCAGGGCATGCATGGGGACCAAAAATAAGAGGGGAAAAAGCACATTTAAGAACAAGATTAATAGATTCAAAATATCTAAACTGGCAATCATTTAATACTGCTATGCATGAACTTGGTCATTGTGTGGAGCAAGTATATACTCTCTATGATATGGATTACTACACACTTACAAGAGTTCCAAACACAGCATTTACTGAGGCTTTTGCTTTTGTATTTCAAAATAAAGCAAAAGAAATCCTTGGGATAAAAGATAATAATAAAGAAAATTTTCATAATTTACAGACATTTTGGGATACAAGAGAAATAGCAGGTGTTGCGCTTGTTGATATGTATATATGGAAGTGGATGTATAAAAAGCAAAAATTTACTGAAACTCAACTAAGAGAAAAGGTCAATGAGATTGCAATTGATATTTGGAATAAATACTACTATCCAGTTTTTAAAGTAAAAGATACACCAATCCTTGGAGTATACTCACATATGATATTCCACGGACTTTATTTACCTGATTATCCAATAGGACATATAATTGCATACAAAATAGAGAAATATTTCCAGAAAAATTCAATAGGGAAAAATATGAAAAGAATGTGCAAACTTGGAAGAATAACTCCTATAAAATGGTTAAAAGAAGCAATCTCTGATAATCTTGAGGTAAAATCACTTATTGATGATGTTAAAAAGGTTTGTGATGATTTAAAATTAAAAGTTTAAAAAAAGGAGGATTTATGAAAAAAATTGTATTTATTTTCGCATTGTTAATAATATTAACAACAATAAATTTAATTGCAATAGATTATCAAAAATCTGCTGGTTTTTTTATTGGAAAACCATTTGGAATTTCAGCAAAGTTTGATATATCAAGAAAAAATGCAATAGATATTCTTATTGCATTTGATAAAGATGTAAAGTTTCATACAGATTATTTATGGAAAGATTATGAAAGATTTAAAGTAACTGAAGGTAAACTTCCACTTTATTACGGTGGTGGATTTATGTTTGATGATGATGATTTTTGTCTTCAGTTAAAAGGAGGAATAGAATATATTTTTGACACAAATCCACTGAGCGTTTATATTGAAATCGCACCTTCTTTTGGAACAACATTTATTTTACAAGGAGGTGTCGGAGTAAGATATGCATTTTAAGAATTACAATATTGCTATTGTTGGTGTTAGTTCGGATGAGAAAAAATATGGACATAAGATATTTACTGACCTTAAAGCAAATGGATATAAGGTTTTTGGAGTAAATCCAAAACTCAAAGAATTAAATGGAGAAAAAATATATCAAAAACTTTCCGAAATACCTATTAAAATAGATATGGTTATAACAGTTGTACCACCAAATATTTCAGAAAAAATAGTTGATGAGTGTATTGAACTTGGAATAAAAAATATATGGTTTCAGCCTGGAAGTGAGAGCAAAACAGCAATAGAAAAGGCTCAAAAAAATGGAATTAAAACAACAACTGCTTGTTTTATGGTTCATAACAAAATATGGTAGATATAAACAAATTATTAAATGAGAAATATGAAAAGTATTTTGAATATTTAAATGAAAAAATGATAATGGAGCAAATAATTAAAAGGGGGGTAAATAAAAAAGAGATAATAGATGCGTTTAGAAAAGTAAGAAGGGATATCTTTCTTCCACCAAATCTAAAAACAAGAAGTTATGATGATTCAGCAATTGAGATACTTCCAGGTCAAACCATATCACAACCATATGTTGTTGCTTTTATGCTTGAATTTTTAGAACCTGATAAAAACTCAAGGGTTCTTGAGATTGGAACAGGTACAGGATGGCAGACAGTTCTTCTTTCAAAACTTTCAAAAGAGGTTTATTCAATTGATATAAGAGATTCTCTTTATAATTTCGCTACCGAAAGAATATTTGATATTTTTAAATGTGATAATGTCAAACTTAAAATTGCTGATGGTTATAATGGATGGGAAGAATTTTCACCCTTCGATAGAATAATTGTAAGTTGTTCAACAGACACTATACCACCAAAACTTATAGAGCAGTTATCACAAAACAATGGGATAATGGTAATACCGGTTGGTAGTGAATTACATCAAAAATTAAAGGTTATTAAAAAGGAAGGAGAAAAAATAACCATATCAGAAAGTATTGATGTAGTTTTTGTGAGATTGATAAGGGAAAATAAGTGAGAAGTAAGAAGGTGAGAAAGTAAGAAGTAAAAGTGAGATGTGGGAAATGTTGGATTAGGGATTATGGATTTTGGATGATTAAGATTCAAATGAATAAAGGATAAATTTTAAAGATTTAAGTAATATATGGATCTTAAAAAACTTATTGAAATTCAAAAAGAAATTTCATCTAAAGTAATTATAAAGGAGTTTAAAAAAGAAATAAAAACAATTCTTTCATTCGATGTATCATTTAAAGGAGATGATGGATGGGGATGTGGTATTGTTTTTGACGATAAAATGAATATATTAAAAGAGGAATTTGTTTTTAAAAAAGCAAGTTTTCCATATATACCCACATTTCTTGCTTTTAGAGAACTTGAGTTTATAAAAGATTTATATGAAAAACTAAACATTAAACCTGATATTGTTTTAATAGATGGGCAGGGAATAGCACATCCAAGGAAGTGTGGTATTGCAACTCATTTTGGAGTTCTTTATCAAATACCAACAATAGGTGTTGCAAAATCCCACTTATATGGAAGATATGAGATGCCAGAAAATAAAAGGTTTGCATATACATATATATACGATGAAAAAAACTCAATAATTGGGGCATGCCTTGTTACAAAAGAAAATAAAAAACCAATTTTTATCTCACCTGGAAATATAATTGACACTGACTCATCGGTATCTATTATAAAAAGATTTACAACAAAATATAGAATACCTGAACCATTAAGAATTGCTCATATCCAATCAAACAAATATAGAAAGTGTAACAAAAATTACATTGATTTTAAGAGCAGTAGTTAGTATAATATAAAAATACAGGGAGGAAATTATGAAAAAGATATTTATTACAATAACTCTAATAGGTTTTATTTCTGTTTTATACTCAGAACAGTGGCAGATACTTGGAACAAGACCGATGGGAATGGGCGGTGCATATGTTGCAATGGCAAGAGGTCCAATAGCACAATACTGGAACCCAGCAGGACTTGCTCAAATATCAACACAAACATTTAATGGATTTGAGGCCTCAGCAGGAGTTGGAATAGAAGCAACAGGAGGGCTTTTATCAAATGTAAGTGAGATAACGGATGTTTCAAAGCAAATTGATGCAATAAAAAAGACACAAGATAATGGAACAATAGATGCAAATCAGATGTCTGCTTTTGTTAAAACTCTTGGTATTCTTGGAAAGATGAACGAGAAAGAAGATTCAGGAGCACTTGTTGAAATTGCAGGTGGACTGAATATTAAGATTTCAAAAATTGCTTTATCAGTAAATAACTTTACATCAGTCGGATTAAATCCATTTATTGATACACAAAGAATAGGAGTAGTAAATAATACATCTATAGGAAGCAATATTCCTACTGACACGACAGAGCCATTGTCAGATTATATCCCAGCAAGAGATAATATTTCTCAAGCAGTAAGTATTATAGGATTAGACAAAATAGAATCTGTCCTATGCGGAAGTGATTCAACATGTAAAAACAATTTTGAAACAAAGTTTAGTAATGACCCATCTAAATTTGCTAATGCTCTTATAAATGAAGCTATACTTCATAATGTAACTATAGATGACCTAAATAAATTTTCTGAGGAAGCAAAAAATTATGCATCCGATGCTGCTCCTGTTTTTCAGAATTTTACAGGAGTGAGCTTTTCTTCAAACACTTCAAATCTCAATGTAAAAGCAGCATCGTTTACTGAGTTTGCAGCAGGATATGCAAGACCCTTTGATAAACTTTTAACAGGACTTAGCATAGGAGCAAATCTCAAAATAATAAGAGGACAAGTTGGAGATAAGACATTCAAATTTTTAGAAGAAGATAAGACCGGTGATGCTTTCAAGGATATCAATGATTATCTTGAAACATCAGTAAAACCGTCTCTTGATATAGGATTTTTATGGAATGTAAATGATAAATATCCAAAAATACCTTTCAGACCAAGAGTTGGACTTACAATAAGAAATATAAATAGCCCATCATTTGATGGCCCAAATGGTAAATATAAGTTAGATAGACAAGCAAGGTTTGGAGTTGCTTTAAGTCCTTTTAACTGGTGGCATTGTGCATTAGATATTGATTTAACAAAAAACTCAACAACAGTTGATGGATTTTATTCAAGACAACTTTCATTTGGAACTGAGATAAACATAATAAATAAAAAATCATTTAACCTTCCTTTAAGATTAGGAATGATGAAAAATATAGCTGAGTCAGATTCAAAAACAATATACACAGCAGGAATAGGGCTTACATTTGCATATATCCATTTTGAAACTGCTGTTGGTATATCAAGCGGAAAACAATATATTGATGGAGACAAATATCCTGAAAAAGCACAAGCAGTTGTAAGCCTTGGAATACTTTTTTAATTAAAATAAAATCCTCATTTTTTAACCCTAACTCTGCAATTTTTTAGGGAATAAGTCATTCATTTTACATAAAAATAAACTCAAAATCCCCCTTTAATTCCCTTCCGACGTAACGTCGAAGGGGAGTGAGGGGGATTTTAAAAATCTTTCTTTTTTCACTAAAAATAAGTTAAATTACACACATTTTTACTTATACCCTAATAGGGTATAAACATTAAAATAAATTTTGTTTATTTTTTTAATTACTTTTTTTTAAAATTTTATAGTTATTCCCTAAAAATTAGTGAGTTTGGGTTTGTAAAGGGGGAAACAAAAAAGGGGGATTTTTTATTTTTCGTATAATTTTTGTATTAAAACTTTCTTTATGAGAAATTCTATTAACAATTTTACTTTTTAAAATTTAATAATTGAGGTAAACTAATAGTTTTTAATTAATGTTGTTTATGAAACTGATATTTATAAATTTCATTTTTTAAAACCTAAAAACTTCAAGATTTTTCTTTTTTCTTCATTAGAGAAATAAGGAGAAATAAAAACAGAAATTAGATAAAAAAGAATTACAACAATTTTATACTGAAAATAAAGGCATAAATTTTCTCTAAAATAAAATGTTGAAAAATAGCAAATTAAAGTAAATACAAAAAGAAAAAAAACTTTTTTTATATTATAATCTATAGGGTAAAGTTTTTTTGTTACAAAATACATATAAAAAGAAAGAAAAAAATAAGAAAAAAGAATTGAATAAGATGCCCCAAATATAGAAAACTTAGGAATAAGAATTAAATTTAAAATAACACTCAAAAATGCTGAGATAATATTTGCAAGCATAGTATGAAATGTCTTTTTAGTAATCATTGGTCCTATCATAAAGTTTATATAAAGCCCATTAAAAAAGTATGCAAGCATAACTATTGGAACTATCTTTATCCCTGACCAATAGGATGGATTTATAAAATAATATCCTTTAAAAGAAATTTTTATCAAATCTTCAAGAAAAAGCGACAAAAAAAGCCATATAAAAAGAAGAAGAAAACTAAAATACTCAAAAACTTTTTTAAAAATTTCTTTTGCATTATCTTTTGAAATTCTTTCCATAACAAAAGGACGCCATGCAAAATCAAACATGGAGATAACTAAATTCATAAAAATAGATAATCTAAAGTTTGCTTGATATATACCAACCATATAAGGAGATAACAGATTCATCATAATAGGTCTATCTATTAACTGAACAGTTACTGAGGATAATGATGATGGTATATATGGAAGGGAGTAAGCAAAAATATCATTTGCAAGTTTTAATGGAAAATTAAATCTTATATATTTAAAATATTTAAAAATAAAAAATATTTGTGAAAAAGATGAAATAACACCCGCAAGAAAAATTCCTTCAGATCTAAGTTTTAGATACTTAAGAAAAAATATATTTAAAAAAAGATTTATGAATATAGAAAGCATTTTTACTAAAACAAAATTCCATGCTTTATGTTTCATTCTAAAATCAGTAAGGGGAATTAATGAAAGTGAATCAAAAAAAAGAATTATAGAAGAATAAACTAATAGTTTTTGGCCCAAATTTCCTATTCCAAGCAATTGTGAAAAAGATGATGAAAATATTAAAAGAAGAAAAGAAAATATTGTTGATGAAAAAAAGATCATACTCATAGTAAATGAGAGTGATTTCTCTTCTTTATAAAACCTCATATATCCTTGATTTAAACCAAGCCCATAAATTACATTTAAAAATGCAATTGCAGAAAAAACAGTTGCAACAATACCATACTCATCAGGTGAAAGGTAATATGTATAGAGTGGAAGAAGTATAAAATTAAAAAGCCTTGCAACTATAGTAGAAATACCATATACAACAGTTTCTTTTCCAAGTATTTTTATATCACCAAACATAAAGATAGTTTATAAAATTTGATAGAATAAAAAAAAATTTGTATAATTTAAAATATAGATTTAATATAGGAAGGGGGAAAAAGGGTTTAATGTTTCTTGATTGTGATAAATGTACATCAAATGGATTATGTTTTTATTCAAAAATAAAATCATCTGTTACAAAGAGAAAGTGGAATCATTTAAAAAATACAAAAACGCTTAAAAAAGATGAGATAATTTTTAATGAAGGAGAAACACCTAAAAATTTTTATATCGTATGTAGTGGAAAGGTCTCAATAACAAAAACATCTACAAATGGTGAAAAAATGATTTTAAGCATAAGAACACCTGGACATATGTTTGGATATGGATGTTTATGCAAAGAAGGAAATTATATTGCAACAGCAAAAACAATAATAAATACAGCTATATCATATTTTTCAAAAGAAAAATGGATAGAAATACTTAAATCTGATTTTGATTTCTCACTTGAGATAATGAAACTTTTCTGCACTGAAATATCAAATCTTCAAACAAGACTTTGTATGATGGCATGGCAAAATGCTGAGGAAAAAGTAGTAAATGCTTTGATAAATCATATATCATTTGTAACACAAAATGACCCAAATCCTATTCTGAGTATAAAGAGAAGCGAAATAGCCGAAATATGTGGACTTAGAGTTGAAACCGTTGTAAGAACACTTCAAAAACTAGAAGATAAAAAAATTATAAAAAGAGACGGACAAAAAATAAAAATTCTATCGCTCAATAAACTTATAGAGATAAACAGCAATTATTTATAACGAAATTTCTTCTATTATTATTCTTTATCCATAATTCAACATTCATAATCCATAATTTATAATTCAAAATCTATTTTAAAATGTTCCAAACATTCTATCACCTGCATCACCAAGCCCTGGAACAATATATCCATTATCATTTAATTTTTCATCAACAGCACCAGTATATATCTTTACATCAGGATGATGTTTCTTTAAAAGTTTTATTCCCAACTTTGAAGATATAACTGAAAGAAAATATATATTTTTAGCACCTCTTGATTTAACTATATTTACTGCTTCAATTGCTGAACCACCAGTTGCAAGCATAGGATCTGCAATTATAACATAACTATTTTCAAGAGATGATGGAAATCTAAGATAATATTTCACAGGTTTAAGCGTCTCCTCATCACGATAAATTCCTATATGTGCTTGTTTGGCATTTGGTATTATCTCCATCAATCCCTCAACAAGTCCAAGACCAGCTCTCAAAATTGCAACAACAATTATATCCTTTGCTATAACTTTACACATAGCAGTTCCAAGAGGAGTTTTTACTCTGACTTCTTTTGTTTGAAATGTTGATGTAACTTCATAGGCAAGTAGCATTCCTAATTCTTTCATTGTTTTTTTAAAATCAGCTACAGGTGTATCCTTATTTCTAAGTTTTGCAATTTTATCCATAACAAGTGGATGTAATGATACATTAACCATAAGGAACCCTCTTTTTTTATAATTTTATAATTTCAGAGATTAATTTAATTCTTTTTGAACGCCTTTCATCTATGGAAATTGCCTTTTTAAACATCTCAGACGCTTCTTCAACTTTTTTAAAATCTGAACCATAGATACTTGCAATAAGATCTCCTTTTCTTACGTAATCACCATACTTTTTATCAAGCCATATACCAGCTCTTGGATCAACTTCATCCTCAGCTTTTGTTCTTCCAACACCAAGAACTACTGACGCCCAACCAATAGTATATGCATCCATTTTCGATATATAACCATCTCTAAATGCTCTTATTTCTTTAACGATTTTTGCTCTTGGAAGAAACGTTTTGGGGTCATCACATACTCTTGTATCTCCTTTTTGCCATTTAATCATCTCTCTTAACTTTTCAAGAGCCCTATAAGTTTTAACAGATTTTTGAGCCATCTCTATCCCTTCATCAACACTTCTTGCTTTCCTTCCAAGATATATCATATAACCACAAAGTGTATACAACAACTCTTCAAAATCCCATGCAATTTTTTCTCCTTTAAGAATTCTTATTGACTGCTCCATCTCAATTGAATTTCCAATTGCCCTACCAAGTGGGACTTCCATATTACTAAGAACTGCTATAGTTTTTATTCCTAAAGAATTTGCTGTCTTTACAAGAGCAGTTGCAAGTTTCTTTGAATCATTATACCTTTTCATAAAAGCACCACTTCCAAACTTAACATCCAAAACAAGAGCATCTATTCCTTCGGCATATTTTTTAGAAAGAATACTTGCAACAATAAGGGGAATTGATTCTACTGTACCTGTTGCATCTCTTAATGCATAAAGTTTTCTATCACTTGGAGCAAGTTCTTGAGTCTGCCCAAACATACATACACCTATTTTTCTAAGTTGATTGATTATATGAGAGTAACTTAATCTTGTTTGAAAATTTGGGATCGATTCAAGCTTATCCAGGGTTCCACCAGTATGTCCAAGTCCTCTTCCACTCATCATCGGAACACAAACACCACAACTTGCAACTATCGGAGCTAAAGCAAGCGAAATTCCATCACCAACACCACCTGTTGAGTGTTTATCAACCTTCAATCCCCTTATAGATCTAAGATCAAGCCTTTTACCACAAAAACCCATTGCTTTTGTAAGATATGATGTTTCTTCTTCATCAAGCCCATTAAGAAAACATGCCATAAGCCAACTTGATAACTGATAATCAGGAATAAATCCTTTTGCAGCTCCTTTGGCAATGAACTCAAATTCTTTATATGTTAATTTTCCTCCATCCCTTTTTTTAATTATTATGTCAATCATTCTCATAAAAAACTCCTTTTAAAAAATATTTTTAGAAAAAACATATTCAATAATTTCTTTTATTTTTACTCCAGCAGTATCACCAAGTTTAAGAATATCCTCATGATTTATTTTTTTGTTATCAATTCCAGGAACGTAATTTGAAACCCAGCATATACCAAAAACATCCATTTTAAGTTGCTTTGCACTTACAACTTCTGGCACAACTGACATGCCAATAACATCACCACCTATCATTCTATACATCTTTGCCTCAGATACAGTTTCATAACAAGGACCACTTACAGCAACATAAACACCCTCTTTTATATTCTTAAATCTTTTCTTTACTCCCTTATTCACATCAATTTTATAGACCTCTGACATATCAACAAACATATCTCCAAATTTTTCGTAGTAATTTCCTATCAAAGGATTAGTATTCATAAGATTTATGTGATCACGTAAAAGAATTATATCACCTGGTTTTATATTCTTTTTAAGTGAGCCAACAGCAGCAGTTACTATGAGTTTTTTTACTCCAAGATAATTAAAAAGCCTTATAGGAAAAGATATATAAGTTATTGGATGTCCTTCATAATAATGAAACCTACCTCGCATCACAAGAACTTCTTTTGAATTATAACTTCCATACATAAGCTCACCAAGATGCCCTTTAACAGTTGTCTGCATAAAATTTGGTATATCAGAATAAGGAATAGTTTTTTGAAAAGAAAGATTTGGAATAGCATTTTTAAGCCCGCTTCCAGTTATTATAAGATACTCTGGATTTATATCACCAAAAGTTTTTTTAATAAACTCTGATGTCTCTATAATTACATCATACATTTCCTTTCCTTTCATAAAAATCTCCTTTATAAATAATATTTATCTGATGAAAAAGCATCTTTAATAAGGGTAAATGAAGGAGAATTAATATCTCCCTTTATTGAAATAACATCATATCTAAAATCCACATCTCCTAAATTATTAAAACCTTTTGATTTGAGATAAATAAGAGATGTTCTTATTATTTTTTTTCTTTTTGAGTTTATTACAGATTCAGATGGATCGTAAGAAGAGTTTTTTCTTGCTTTAACTTCAACAAAAACTATACAATTTCCATCTTTTGCAACTATATCTATTTCTCCTGTTCTTGCTGTATAATTTCTTTCAATTATCTCATAACCATTATCCTTTAAATAAAGAACTGCGAGATCCTCATATTTTTTCCCATAATTATTCATAAATTAAACAAGGTGAAAAACTCCTTCTATGATATGGGGAAAGACCATATCTTTTTATAAGATCCCTATGAAGTTTTGTAGGATAGCCTTTATGTTTTCTAAACTGATAATTAGGATATAGCATATCTAGAACATCCATCCATCTATCCCTTGTAACTTTAGCAAAAATACTTGCAGTTGCAATGCTTAAACTACACAAATCCCCTTTAACAACAGGTACTTGAAGAATATCAAGACCATCAATTTTTTTATTACCATCAACAATAACAACTACATCTAACGGATTAATCCTTGTATATTCTATAAGTTTAATTACTGCCTTTTTCATTGCAAGAAGAGTGGCATTTAAAATGTTTAATTTGTCTATATCATGATGAGAAGAATAAGCAAATGAAAGTTTTAATGAAGAAGAGGTAATTATTTTTTTAAATAATTCCTCTCTCTTTAATGGGGAGAGTTTTTTACTATCATTTATCTCATTTACAAAATCACAAGATGTTGAGAAATAAACACAAGCCGATGCAACAACTGGTCCAGCAAGAGGTCCTCTTCCAGCTTCATCAACTCCAATAAGATATTTTTTTGAATAAGTTTTTTTTATCTCTTCATCGAAAGATATAAGTGACATTTTATATCACTTATTTTGTGATTCGGTTGTTGAATTCTCAGCTTTTTTATCGTTTAGAGAATTTGAAACTTCTTTATTCTCTACCTTTGATGTTTCTTTTTCAGTATCTTTATTTTTTTCTTCTTTTTCAACCTCAGTAAGTCTTGCTGCCTTACCACTTAATTTTCTTAAGTAATTAAGTTTCGCTCTTCTAACCTTGTTCGATTTAACAAGTTCTATTTTTTCAATATTTGGAGAATTAACTGGAAATATTCTTTCGACACCAACTCCAAATGAAACCTTTCTTACAGTAAATGTCTGAGAAATACCACCACCTTTAATAGCAATTATTATTCCATCAAAAACCTGAATTCTTTCGTTATCACCTTCCCTTACCTTTACATGAACCCTTACTCTGTCACCAACCCTGTAATTAAATTCTTTAGGTTTTATGTATTCTTTTATTATCTGATCAAGTTTGTTCATTTTACCTCCATAACATATTTTCTATATAAATCTGGTCTTCTTTTTTTTGTTATCTCAATAGATTTTTCTCTTCTCCATTTTTCTATTTCCTTATGATTTCCACTTAAAAGAACATCAGGGACCTTCATCTTTTTCCATATAGATGGTCGCGTGTACTGCGGATACTCAAGAAGAAAGTTATTAAAGCTTTCATTTTTTTTCGAATCATCCTTTATAACACCATCAATAAGCCTTACAATACTATCTATTATGCATATACACGCAGGCTCTCCACCAGTAAGTATAAAATCACCTATACTTATCTCATCATCCACAAACTTAACAATTCGTTCATCGTATCCTTCATAATGAGCACATACAAATATAATATGTTTTTTAGTGGATAATGCCTCAGCTATTTGCTGGTTATAAACCCTTCCTCTTGGCGTTAAGAGAACAACATAAGAGTTTTTTCTTTTTACTTTTCTTATGGCTTTATAGAGAGGGTCAGGCATTAAAACCATCCCACTCCCTCCGCCATATGGTTTATCATCAACGGTCTTATGTTTATCCTTCGTAAAATCCCTAGGATTTACAAAATTTATTTCAACAAGACCGTTTTGTCTGGCTCTTTTAATTATGCTATATGAAAGAGCTAAATCTACTTCATTAGGGAAAATAGTAACAACATCTATTTTCATTCAACTATTATATAAACCTTCTTATTAAACTTTTTTGAAATCGCTTTAAAATAATCCCTTATGCTATTTATTATCTTTCCATCCTTACCAATAAGTTTTGTCCTTTCCCTTTTCTCAGGTTTTATAGAGAACTTAAGCTCATAATCAGTTTCAACAACACTAATCTTTACAGAGTTTTTATTATCAACAAGATTTGAAATAATGTATGAAAAAAGTTTTTCCATACACGTTATTTTGTCTGAGTAGATTCTTTAAGTTTATCAACAAGTGATTTTAGTGTCTCTGATGGCTTTGCACCAACACTAATCCAGTATTCATATCTATCAAGCTTTATAACAATCTTCTCAGAAATTTTCTCTGCTTTTGGATGATATGTTCCAAGAACCTCAATTGGCTTACCAGTAGGTCCTTTTGTTGAATTAATTGCAACAATTCTATAACTTGGTTGAGTTTTCTTACCTTGCCTTTGAAGTCTTAATACAACAGCCATTAACTCCTCCTAATAAATGACTTATCATCTTTATATTATACAAAAAAACAAAAACCTTTAAAAATTGACCAGAGTTTAAAAGTATTAAAATTACAAATCTATCCGATAAGTTTCTTTATTTTGTTTAAAAGAAGATTGTAATCATATGGCTTTGAAAAATATACATCTGCCCCACTTTCATATGCTTTCTCAACATCTCCAACAAGATTTTTACCAGTAAGTATAATAACTTTCATATCCTTAAGTTTTGAATTCTTTTTTATTAATTCGCATAAAGTATTTCCATCAATTTTTGGAAGTCCCACATCAATTATAGCAAGATCATATGAAGATTTTGTTATCTTATCAAGACCTTCGTTCCCATCAAGAGCAGTATCAACAATATATCCCTCATTTGAAAGTCGTAATGAAAGAACCTTACATATTAATTCCTCATCATCAATAATTATTATTTTTTTCTTCCTACCTAACATTTTTTTAAAATATTATAAACTTTTTTTATAAACTTTGGATTTTTTTCATTAAAAAGTGCTGACCCCATAACAAAAGAATTTGCACCACTTCTAAGAGCATACTCAATTGTGTGAATATTTATTCCACCATCTACTTGTATATATTTTTTAAAACCATTTAATGTTAAAAAATCTCTTGCTTCTTTTATTTTTTCAAGCATATCATAAATAAAACTCTGTCCACTAAAACCAGGCTCAACTGTCATTATTAAAATTAAATCAATATTTTTAATATATCTCTCTATTTCTTTAAATGGTGTTTTAGGTCTTATAGCAATACCAGATTTTAGTTTAAACTTTTTTATCATATCTATCGCTTTATCAAAATTTTTTGATTCAAAATGCACAGTTATCAAATCCGCCCCAACTTTAAAAAAAGGTTCTATAAAATCACATGGCTTTTCAACCATAAGATGAACATCAAGAGGAAGTTGAGTGATTTTTCGAATACATTTTACCACATGAGGTCCAAAACTTAAGTTTGGAACAAAATGTCCATCCATAACATCTATTTGAATCCATCCAGAGTATTTTTCAACAGATTTAATCTCTTTTGAAAGATTTGCAATATCTGCTGAAAGTATTGAAGGAACTATAAATTTAGAATCAATTGATGGAAATTTTCTCATTTTACCTGCCTTTCTTCAATAAGTATTCCATTTACAAAAATTCTTATTCTTTGCGCAGAATCTTTTGGAATTGTTAATTCAATTTTAGATCCCGGTTCTCTTATCGCATTAAATATCTCCTTTTCTCCTGATTGATTTATTGCAACTATTCTAACATTTCTTGGGGATCCACTTTGTGAAAGATTATAAACTATTTTATATTCCTCATTTTTTTTATCAGCATCATTATCACTAACTGTAATAGTTACTACAGTATCATCTTTTACCTGCATATCATACTGAGGATTTTGATCTATTATGGTATCCTTTGCAAATATAGAATTTTTCTCTTTTTTTATTTCATATTTTATCTTTGGATTTGCTTCAATCCATTTGTAGAACTCAGATATATTTTTTTGCCTAAAATCAGGCATAAGAATAACACCTTTTGGTGGATAGCCAGCAGAAACTATCAAATTTACATATGTATTTTTTGAAACCTGAGCATCAGTTTTTGGCTCCTGATACATAACTATTCCTTTCTCAAACTTTGTAGAATATGACTCAGTAACTTCACCAAGATTTAGTTGTCTTTGCCTAAGCAATAACTCCGCATTTCTTACAGGCATTCCTATCAAATTTGGAACAAAAACAGATTCTCCTCCTTGAGAAAAAACAACTTTTATTATCCTTCCTTCCCTAACAGTAATTCCGGCTTGTGGGTTCTGCCTTAAAACCGTTCCAACAGGAACAGAAGAATCAAACTCAAAACCTTGTATCTGCATTGCTAAATTGTTTTCAGAAAGTATCTCAAGTGCCGTAAGTGCCGATTTTCCTTTTATATCAGGAACTATTATCTCTTTTCTTGAGTGTATTACAACTCTCATTGCCCAGTTAAACATTATATATGCAAAAACTGATATTCCAAAAATCACTAAAAATATTTTAAGAAAAAACTTAAAATCGAGAGGTATATCTTTTGTTTTATCACTCATATTTTATCTCCTATTTTCATAGAAAATCCATTTATAAAATAATCATAAGCATTCATCTCTTTTGAACCTTCTGGTTTAATTTTCTCAATAAATATACTTCCATCCAAACATTTTACAAAAATACCATTTCCTTTTTCAAAACCTGATATACTTCCACACTCAAAATTTTTATCATCCAGTAATTTATCTGAAACTTTTGCAGATATTATCTGAACAATTTTTTTCTTACCTAATCGATTAAAATAAAACCTTGAATAAGGATCATATGAAAATGCCTTTATTCTTGAATAGACAAACTCAAGTGGTTTATCAAAACTTATAAAGGTATCATTAACTGTTATTTTTTTAGTATATGACGGTTCTCCTACTTGAGGATAAAGAATGAAATTTCCTGATAAAATCTTTTCTATTGAAGATACAAGAAATGGTTTTGAAACCTCAAGTAGTTTATTTAAAAATGTTGTTGAGGTATCATCTTTTTCTATTGTAATTTTTTTAAAATCAAGTATAGGACCGCTATCTATACCTTCATCTATCTTAAAGAAAGTAACACCACCTTCATTCTCATTGTTTAAAATCTGTGCTCTTATTGGATCTGGACCACGATACTTTGGAAGAAGAGAAAAATGAAGATTAAAAAAACCAATTTTTGCCAATTCAAGTATCTTTTTTGTAAAAATCATACCATAAGCAACTACAACAACAAGATCTGGCTTTATAACTTCTAAAACCTCATAAAATTTTCCTTTATTTTCTGGTTGCCAAAAAGGGATCAAATATTTTAAAGCAACATTTTTTACAGGTGGGGGGGTTAAAATTTGCTTTCTTCCAATAGGTTTATCAGCCCCACATATAACATCAGAAATCTTTATTCCACTTTTAATTATATGTTCAAGTAAAACAGCCGATATCCATGGAGTTCCGCAAAAAACAACCTTCATATAACTTCCGGTTTCATCTTAGTTTCATCTATCTTTTTCCATTCTCTTTTTAATTTTGTAAGAATAGGTAACTTCTTTAATTTTAAACTCAATGGAAGATGATCTATAAAAAGAACACCATTTAAATGATCTATTTCATGTTGAAATGCCTTTGCAAGAAGTCCACTTGCCTTTATTTCAATAGGGAGTCCTTTTTCATTAATTGCTCTAACAACAACATTTTCATATCTTTTTATCTTAATAAAAAAACCAGGAAAAGAAAGACACCCTTCCTCTTCATATAATTCTCCATTTGCAGAGACAATCTTTGGATTTATTATTACAAAATCATATTTTTTTGTATCATCAGCATATGAAATTATTGCAAGTTGCATATCAATTCCAACCTGATTTGCTGCAAGCCCTATTCCTTTAGCAAATTTCATAGTATCATACATATCTTTAAGTATTAATGGAAGCTTATCTTTTATCTCTTCATAAACAACTGGTTTTGTTTTTTTTCTTAGAAGTTTATCTCCATATTTTAAGACTCTAAGTACAGCCATAACTCCTCCTAAAATCAACTAAGTGAATATGAAAGAATTCTTGATTCCCATATAATATTTACTTCTATTTTTGAGTTAAAATCATTAGGTCTTACAAAACCCCATTCAACAGCAAGATTTTCAAGTTGAGCCTCAGCACCAAGACTTCCAGAAACACCCATACATATTCTGTTAAAACCACCACTTACAGCTACATAAAGAATAATATAAAAAGGATCATTAGAAAATATTATCACAGGATTTACTGTTTTTCCGTATTTTTCAGCCATAAGAATAACATTTTTAAATAACTCTTTCTCATCAGAAGTAAGTTTATCATAATTAAATGCTATCTCATAACCTTTTTCAACCTTTATATAAAGAACAACTATATCGGTATCATCATCATTAAAATTTTCAAGAACATACTTAAGATGAGATAAATTATTTGGATTTCTTACCGGAACAAGTATTTTATTTGGCTTTGTTATCTTTTTGAAAAGTGAGCTTATATCATCCTCTGTATTAATATTAACCTTTTCATCTTCAACATCACCATTAATATCGTGGATATCAATTTTACCTTCCTCTTTTTTCTCAAAATATGTAAATATGATATAAAGTAACAATGAAAATGAAATCCCACCAATTGTTGCAATTTTTTTTGTAAAAAGATTTACAAATGAAGTTGCAAAAACTATAAGAAAAAGAATAATTAAACCAAGCGGTATCTCATATTTATCTATTCTTATATTTAACGGAAATTTTGAGTAATACTCGCCGCCAAACTTTTTAAACCTTAAAACAATAAGAGAAAAAAGATTAAGCGTAATACTCCAAAGCACACCAAAAGCATAGGCTTCCCCAAGAATAAAAACATCTCCACCAGAAAGTATAACTATTATTGATTGTAGAGCAGCGACAACCGTAATTATTATATATGTAGTTCCATACTTTGGATGAAGTTTTCTTATTTTATCTGGAAGTATTCCGTCCTCAGCAACTCTGTTTAAAATACCATTTGCCCCAACTATAGATGTATTTACCCCTCCAACAAGCATTAAAAAAGCTGAGATAACAACAAGTATTTTCATTATAATTTTTAGAGAATATGGTAAAGCAAGTTCCATACACAAGCCACTTAAAAGATTTTCAGCGTACTCATTTATTATTTTATCATAAGGAATTATCGCCGCAGAAAAAAAGGTAAGAAGCCCATTAAATAAAATACCAAAACTAAATATAATTAAAACACTTTTTTTAAGATTTTTAACCTTTGGATCCTCTATCTCTCTAAAAACCTGAGCAAGCGTTTCAAGTCCACTTAAAGCAAGTATTGACTGTCCAAATGCCATAATAATACCTAATAACCCTACTGGCTTAAGCCCAATATCCTTTATCCATCCAAGGGATTCTTCAGTAAATGAAATTTCAAATGGTGGTAATTTAAAACCTTTTTTAAAAACAGTATATACAGAGAGAACAACAAGAATAAAACCAACAATTGAGGTAAAGATTGTTATCTTTACATTTTTAGATGACGATTCTTTAACACCTTTAATATTTTCATACCAAAAATAAAATATCACAGCAAGAGAAAAAACTACCGCAATAAATCTTGGAGAAAGCCCAACTGAAATCTTAAAATAAGGAAGGATTACATCAAGAAGATAAGCAATATAAAGACCTGCAGAAATTGCGCTTACAGGACCTGTAAGAAGATAATCAAATACAAGAGAAGAAACGCCAAACTTTGCAAGCGTTTTTCCAAAAGCATTTTTAACAACAACATAAATACCACCTCTTGTAAAAAGCGACGAGGATTCAACATAAGCCATAAGTAGAAAACCAGCAAGTATCATTACCATAAAGATAAAATATGGAAATGCAGGACCATATGATTTTGCTGCAATTCCACCAGCATAATAAGCACTTGAGCCAAAATCGCTTATAACTATTGAAGCTGCTCTCCAAAATGAAATGAAACTAAGAACTGCAGTTGAAAGAATAAATATTTTTTTTACCTTTTTCATTTTTGTGTTATTTTATTATATACTTCCAAAGGAGTGAGATTTTTGAAATCATCAGGATTTTTAAATGTGGAAGCAACTGATGAAAGAATTTTAAGATGTTTTTCAAAAAATTTTTTATTTAATGGAGAAATTAAGGTAAAGCAAATATGTATTTTTTTATTCTCTTCTAAAATAAGAGGACTTTTAAGAATAACTAAGGAAGCATAAAAATCTTTCGCTAAATCTATCTTTATATGCGGAATAAAAAGTCCATTATCAAAAACAGTAGACAAATACATCTGCTCTTTTTTAGTTTCTATCATTTTTTTTAATACTTCATCCGATATATCGGAATATATAATAGAAAGTGAAAAATTGACAAGTTCACTTATATTTTTAAATCCTTCTTTTATTGTAATATTTTTTTCTTTAAGAACCCTACAAAGACCGATTGTTTCGGTTCCTTTCATAACTATATTATATTAAATTTGAAAGGCTAAAAATTTATAAAAAAGTAAAGCTTTTAATAAATATTTTTTGAAATCTCATCATTGAGTTTTAAAACTATATTTCTAATATCATAAAGATTTGAAATCATTTCAAAAACTTTAGCTTTATTTAGAGAAACATCAATAAAATACATTTTTATTTTAATAGTATCAGATGAACTCTTTTCATAACTACCATACACTGCGAAATCAAGTCCAAGTTTTTTAGCAATATATATAGCTTCATTTTCATTTATAGGAAACCCTTTAACAATACTTAGATAAATTGGATCAATACTTGTAATAACGCTATACTTATTTGAAATCAGTATCTCTTCAAGTGAATTTGAAATTAGTTTTCCATAATCTATATCATCACCTAAAAAACCAAGGACCGCAATTCTTTTTTTAAGTGACATTTGTTTCATCATAAAATCCTTAAATTCTTTTTTATAATTTTTTTCTTCAGAAGGTCTTCCGTATAAAAACTTAATTGCAATAAAATGAGTATAATCTAAATCAGAATATGGGACAAAAGCATAATCAATAGAAAAACTTCCAATTTCAAAACCAATTCCTCCACTAAAAGTAGATCCCCAACCAAGATATGATTTGTTTCTATAATTAAAACCACCCCTTAGTTTCAACTTAATATCATCATAATTTGCAAAAATATACTCAAAACCACCAGCTGGATATGGAGAATTAGAAGAAGGAATTTTATAATCAAAAAAACCAGAAAGTTTTTCTGAATATAAATACTTTATTCCAATATCAAACTCAAGAGGTGGAGTATGATCTTTTATAAAACCAAGATTTCTTATAGCAAATGCATATTTTACTTTCTTTGATGAAAGATTAAAACCAAGATCAAAAAGAAGCGCTTTTATATTTGTATAAACTAAATCTGAGTATACATATTTTATATTAAAACCAACTCTATCTCTTTGACCAATAGAATAATGAAAATTAAGTATATAATCAGAGGGGGAAAAACTGCCAGAAATATTTCCATACTCATCAGTTTTTAAAAACTCACCATAATCTATATATGATAAATAAAAACCCTTTACTGTTTTATCTACATCCATATTAAGATAATAGAAATCAGATCTTTTAGCATCAACATTTATCTTTTGAAAATCAAGATAATATGAATTCTTATAAATTGAATTTGTAACAGATCCAGGATTATAAAATATATTATCAGGTGTTATATTAGAAAGACCACTTCCACCAACCGACATAAAAAAGGGAGATACAGGAGAATAAAGTATATTTAAAACAGTTCTACCTCTTGCAGATGCCGAATAAGAATTATCAGGAAGAACCCCACCACAAATAAAAGTATTAGAGAATAGAAAAAATAAAAGATTTAAAAAAATCATTAATCGTTTTTGTCAATTTCCTTTTCAACTTCGGATATTATCAATGAAAGCCTTTTCTTTATTACTTCTTTCTCTATATTATCAAAATCATCAATTATATCTTGAAGATATTTAAAGATATATCGTGGTGTAGTTTTACTTGAAGAAACACTAGGATTAGAAAAAGATTTATCAATCTTTAAAAAGATTTCATTTATCTTTTCCTCAATATTATCAATTCTTTTAGTAATATCATTGATTTTTGAAAGTTCTGATTCAAAAACTTTCTTTTCAATATCTGATATCCTTTTATTATTTAAATCTATTTCTGAGAGTATTTTTTCAAGAGATAAGTTTATATTCATTAAAAACTCAACAGCAGGACTTGGTTCTACATTTTTATTTTTCTCTGATTTATCATTAGCAGAAGAGGATGAAAAAAGAGGAGAGTCATTAAATTCAATTTTCTCAATATTTTCGTTTTCTTTTTCTTTTTTTATTACAACTTCATCATCGCTATGAGATATAACAATCTTCTCTAAATCCTTCTCTTCATCAGAAATAGTTTCATTTACTTCTTCAGAATCATATTCTTTATCAGATTCTTCTTGAACTTCTTCTTTTTCAAGATCAAGATAATCCCTCAAAGAGTTTACAAATACTACTGCAGAACCTACAAAAAGAATTAAATAAATATAAAATAAAGGATCTTTCCATATTATATATGTCATAAACTCTCCATAAACTTCCTAAGATTTAAAACCTGCTCTTTTAAAAAACAGGTTTAAATAAATTATACAAAATTAGAAAGTAAAAATTTATGGATTTAGAGTTTCACCTTCCATTGCAGCAAAACATCTAAGATTTAAATTTTGTTTTTTTGCAATTTTACTAAAATGAAGTAGTATTTTATCAATCTCTTTGTCAGTTCTATCTTGATTATGATGGAAAAAATAAAGTTTTCTTACCTTTGCTTTAACAGCAAGTTCAAATGCCTGATTGTATGTTGAATGACCCCATCCTTTACGACACTTGTATTCATCATCAGTATAATCCGCATCGGCAATAAGTATATCAGCATTTTTTGCAAACTCAACATAATCATTAAAACTTCTGCCACCTGGGTGAATATAACCAAGTTCATTATCAGTAAGAAAAACAATACTCTTTCCATCTTCCTCAAATCTATATCCAAGCCCACCATTTGGATGACTTAGTTCTATTGGAAAAACAAATATGTTATTCATTTTCAACCCGACTCTACGCATACTTACAAAATTAAATTTAGCATCTATTTCATCAAACTTTACAGGGAAACTAGGTGGACGCATTGTTTTTGCAACAATCTCACGAAGTCCATCAGTATTATAAGCACATCCAGCCACTTCTATTTCATTTCTTTTGTCATATATAGGTGCAAAAAATGGAAAGCCAAGTACATGATCTGTGTGTTGATGTGTAAATATTATTTTTATTTTTCTAATACCCTCTTTTACAACCTCTTTTCCAAGTTTTCTAACACCGCTTCCGCAATCAACTATCAGAATATCGTTGTTTTTATCCCTTATCTCAAGACAAGTTGTGCTTCCACCGTATTTTAAATATTCCTTTCCGCATACAGGAATAGAGCCTCTAACACCCCAAAATTTTAACTTCATTACTCCTCTTTTTATAGTGGAATATTTCCTTTTTTAGGATTTATTGGATTAAGATTCTTATTTTTAAGAATACTAAAGGCATCAATTATTTTCTTTCTTGCAAGTTTTGGTTCAATTACCTCATCTATAGATAGAGTTGAAGCTGTTTGATAAGGAGAGGCAAATTTTTCGCTATATTCATCTATGAGCTTCTGTCTAAGGGATTCCCTTTCATCATCCTTTGCTTGGGAGAGTTGTTTTGAGTAAAGTATTTCTATTGCACCACTTGGTCCCATTACAGCAATCTCAGCACTTGGAAGAGCAAAGTTTATATCACCACCAAGATGTTTTGAACTCATAGCAATATATGCACCACCATATGCTTTTCTAAGGATCAATGTTACCTTTGGAACCGTTGCTTCAGCATAAGCATAAAGCAATTTTGCACCATGCCTTATTATTCCTCCATGCTCCTGTTTTACACCAGGCCAGTATCCTGGAACATCAACAAGAGTAAGTATTGGTATATTGAAATTGTTTAAAAATCTTACAAACCTTGCCGCTTTATCACTTGCATCTATATCAAGAGCTCCAGCCATATAGGCAGAGTTATTTGCAACAACACCAACAACCTCACCATTTAATCTTATAAAACCAATAACTATGTTTTTTGCAAAATCTTTATGAACCTCTAAGAACTTATGTTCATCAGCCAGCCACCATATTATATGATGTACTCTGTATGGTTTTTTTGAGTCAAGAGCACAAAGTTTTTCAAGAAGGGGAATTTCTCTATCAGGTGGATCCTGAGACATTATAACAGGTGGCTTTTCAGATGAATTTGATGGAAGATATGAAAGAAGTTCTCTTACAGTTCTAAAACATTCCTGTTCAGAATTTGAAACAAAATGACACACACCACTTTTTGATGAATGGGTCTTTGCTCCACCAAGTGTCTCAAAATCAACATCCTCACCGGTAGATGCCTTAACAACAGCAGGGCCAGTTACAAACATATTACTAATACCATTAACCATAAAAACAAAATCAGTAAGAGCGGGGGAATATACCGCACCGCCGGCACAGGGACCAACTATAACTGAAATCTGAGGAATAACTCCAGAACACTCAACATTTTTTCTAAATATCTCAGCATAACCATCAAGGCTAT
>Ga0080004_1199582_pt1 | contig 48993 bp, 47 predicted proteins | sample WasSprMetagenome_FD_69207 | JGI IMG/M metagenome (GOLD analysis project Ga0080004, IMG submission 69207) | Sulfidic aquatic microbial communities from Washburn Spring, Yellowstone National Park, USA - WS (SPADES assembly) (version 2) | ecosystem: Environmental > Aquatic > Thermal springs > Hot...
CAGAAGAGAGCTGAGGATAATTATAAGGAACGACTGCTACAGGATCGACGATGAATACATGTACCTTCCAAAAGGGCTCAAGCTCAAGTATAAGGGAGAACTGAAGTGGATGGGCAAGCAGGGGAGGCTCGAAATAATTTACGACGAGGTGGATGAAGTGTGGAGGGGCTTTATGTCAGTGAAATTAGAGGAGCCTCCTATAAGAGGAGGCAATAAGCCCCTCTACATCGATCTGGGAGTGATAAACCTTGCAACGGTATGGTTTGATGGCTTAAAGCAACCAATATCCTTCTCAGGCAGAGCAGTTCTGTCGGACTGGTGGTACTGGACGGCGCGGATATCAAGAGAGCAGAGCAAGCTGGCAATAACCAACGGCACCAGGACATCGAGGAAGCTCAGGAAACTTTACAGGATCAGGCAGAAAAGGTTCAGGCACGCTGTGAACGCCATGATAAAGACCATAGTTGAATATGCCCATCAGCTCGGCATTTCAAAAATAGTTCTCGGAAGATTGAGGAATATAAGAAACAACAGCCACAATAACGGTAAAGCAAACGCCATGGTGAACAACTTCTGGTCCTTCGAATACATAGTTAAAAGGTTCAAGGAGAAAGCCGAAGAATACGGCATAGAAGTGGAGGAGAAGAGCGAATATAAAACATCGAGCAAATGCCCATTCTGCCACTCCGAGGACATAATGACAAGAGGAAGGCTCTTCAAATGTCTATATTGCGGGTTGGAGGCGAATAGGGACGCTGTGGGCGTCCTGAATATAGGTTCTCGTCAGGGCGAGAACATTAACTGGGTAGTGGCATACCCTTTGCTTCTGAGGTGGGATGGTATGAGGTGGGAGCCTAGAAGGGCTATGAAGAACCGATCGATGATCACCCCAGAAGCAAGAATCTCCCGACTTTAGTCGTGGAGAGTGTCAAAATGATCTGTGGTCCAACTGGAGATATTGTTGCTGAACAACCAATGGATAGAGAGGGTATTATAACTGCAGACATAGACCTTTCATCGATCATAGAGCAGAAAGAGATCCACGATATTATTGGATACTATAACCGCTTTGATATATTTCACCTCGAAGTTGACTTCACACCCAACATACCCCTTTGGTACAAAACCGCGAAGGATTCAGGTAAGCTCTCTGAAACCAGTGATTTTGAAAAAGTAAACCTGGGGGCGAGAAAAGTAGAAGGAAGAGATTTTAGAAAAGAAGTAAAGCAATCTTAATTTCTATATTAAAATAATATCATTCAAACTTTTTTAAGACTTCTTTCAATTTTTCACATATGAACGCCTTTGCTCTCATCAGCTCATCCTTGTCGCCAACCAGCACCCAAGCCATTGGAATGGCGTCTCCTTCAACAGCTGAAGGCGTCTGAATTGGCTTCTCCGCTAACTCTACCTTAAACTTATGCGTGGCTTCTGCTATAATCGAGTATGGGGTTCCTGCCGGTATTGGCATAAAAAAGCTCTTTTTTTCATTTTCCTGATCCATATTTATCCCTATCCAATAATTGCCCTTCCTTTATCTACGATTTCTTGCCTCACTAATCTGTTTTATGCTTATGTTACCGCAAATTACACAATAATTGGCAATTCTTATACTCTCTGATATTACTGAAAACCTAGGTGCTCTATTTATGTCAAATATTAACCCCCATTTTATATCGATACTTAAAAATGGCAAATGTCATTTAAGCCTACGAGTGTATTGGTCAGACGCGCTTGGCGATCAAGGAAATTTCCCACCCAAGAATTCTAAGAGAACTCTTCCCTTCTCAACTTTCTCACGGCGGTGATAATCGATTGGTGGTGGACCATACATACTGCATGGTATATGAAGGAGTCGTTTTCAACTAAAATTTCGAGCATTCATATTTTTTAAGTCTGCTTAGGTCTAGGTCTCATGACTCTGAATCTCACACTATTGACCTCTCCCTTAAGGAGCTTCTCAACGTCCTCAGAAAACGCTATTAGGTTGATGTTTACCATTACAAATCTGCCATCCCTTGACCTCCTCAATCTAATGGTCCCCTGCATATTTTTCTGGGAATCTGGCCTGCTCTGAGCCGGAACCTCCCCGCCGGTGCCTGGCGAAACTTTTACACCCGCTCTCCCGATTTTTTGAGCTGGTGTCTCCAAGGTGATCCCGAGCTCCATCGCCTTGTACTTAACATCATCGTAAGCATCTTCAGGAACGTCCCAAGCCTTGATCTCCGGGTTCCATCTACCCCCAACAGACTTTATATATTCAGCAAGCTCTGGGTTATACCTTGAGGATACCAACACCATATATAATTCCTCGAATCTTTCTATCTCATTCGAGGTATATATACTGCCCTCCGCCCATCTCATCAGCAATGGCGCAGAAAGCCCAACAAACCGAGGATCTCACAGCACTCAGCCGGGGGTCAATCTTCATAACTCCCGCATCGCCCAAAATCCAACATGCCCTAAATCTCGCACTCATATGCGATACCATTAAAACTCATAAAACGCAATTGAATAACAAAGGTGGGCTCTTTGGACACAAAAGTCGTGACAGAGACCATCAGGATTCTCAAAAACATCCCCAGGACTGGGTGGCTACAGCGGGGAATACCGCCTTCAATAGCGGAGACTGTTGCAGAACACACATTTGAAGTTAGTTCGATCCTTGCGACCGTCGTGATGCATACAGGGAACTCCTTGGACAAAAAGAAATTGCTACTCATGGGAATCATTCATGATTGGGGGGAATCCGTGGCAGGCGACATCCCAAGATCTCTTACGAGGAAAATTGGGAAAGAGACAAAAAAAGTTACAGAAAAGCGGATAATGCAGGAACTCTCCACAATCAGTGGCTTCCCGGAGCTCTTTAAACTCTTTGAAGAGTATGAGGAGCAGAGGACCCAAGAATCCATTGTCACAAAGGCAGCAGACTTGATAGCGACACTCAGACAAGCTTTAGAGTATGCAGAGATGAATTACCGTGTAGTGGACATAATTGAGAGCTGCCAGAAGGAGTTAGAAGAGGTCTTTAAGGGGATAGAAGACGAGTCCATAATTAATATCTTGAGAAATCTGACTCGGTGATCTCCTACCTGCTTCTAAAAAATATGGCGGAAGGCGAACGGACATACTGGTTTCTGATCAAACCGCCTCATTCCAGGGAACTTTCTAACGAGAATATTGATCCCGACGATTTTTGGAAATTCTGCACTTTATTTAACCTCCGCAAGAAGAGCCCGCCCGAGAGGGTGAGGTAGTTCACTAAACATCCAAATGTTGTTGCACATTATGTATTTTTGTTTCGTTATGTATTACTTATTCTGTATTTTTATAGATTCTAAAAATGCGACGACATGGCTCAAAAATTCCACTGGCTTTTCTTCATGAGGTATATGCCCACAATCATTTATTTTTACAAAACTAGCGCCAGGTATTTCACTAGCGAGTCGCTCTGCATAGGAAGGAGCGATTATTTCATCTTGGGCTCCAGTGATCACAAGGACTGGCACCGATACTCTGCTCAAATTTTGTGAAAGCCTTAGATCCCCTGATGCCAATGTATACTGCCAGAGCGCGTAATCCCAGTTCTCTGCCATGAGGGGTCTGCGGTAACCCTCTATAATGTCTGGGGTGATCTTAGAATCGTTATACCAAGCTAGGTACAGGGCATTGATCCCGCTCTCTCCCGCTATACTCCTCACAAGCAGCGGTCCTAGCCTTTGGAATTGGGGGAAATAGCAAAATATCTCTACATACCAAGGCGCGCCCACACCATAAACTGCAGCATCCTCGAAAATCAAAGCTTCAACCCTTTCTGGGTGCCTGTAATAAGAAAGCAGTGCTACGTCACCCCCGCAGAATGCCCCAATAGTACCGCCCTATGAATCCCCAACCCGTCCATCAAACCGACAGTCAAATCTGCCGCAAATTCACTACTGTATGGGTTAGGCCCATCCCAATTCTCAAGCAAGGGTCTCTCCGTAAAGCCGAAAGCAGGTCTGTCAAAAACTATGACTGTTCCATGCCTGGAGAGCTCTTCGATGACGGGTTCAAATGAGAATGAATATGCACCAAAACCGTGCAGAATAACGATCGCAGGCTCCCCTGAGCCATAGATCGTAGTGCACCTTTAATCCGTTGACGACCATGAACTTGCTGTTCTCTTTCCCGAGCTTATCCGGGGGGACTCCCAGCAAATTTGGGAACTGGAACCAGGTATGGGACAACAAAAAGGATGAGCAAAAGGACAGACAGCAAGATTGTTAATGCTTTCTTGTTCTTTCCCATATTTCAATCAGTCTCTCTTTGCAAAGATTCCAGCAACTCCTTCGCCCTTGTAATTTTTATATTTCTTTCTTTGACCATCTGGTCAACAATCCTGTCTATTTGGTCACCTCTGGCTCCTGCCATTATTGCTATATTGCGAGCATGGAGCTCCATGTGCCCCCTTTGAATGCCCTCAGTGGCTAGAGCCCTCAGGGCGGCAAAGTTCTGGGCCAAACCCACCGCACAGGCGACCTCTGCCAACTCGCTAGCCGTCCTGACCCCTAGTATTTTGAGACTCAACTGCGCCACGGGGTGCGTCTTTGTTGCCCCTCCCACCATGCCTAGCGCCATTGGGAGCTCGAGTTCTCCCACAAGATCCCCTTTTGTATCCTTGTACCACTTGGAGAGGGGCAGATACCTTCCAGAGATTGAGGCATAAGCGTGAGCACCCGCCTCTATGGCCCTCGTGTCGTTGGCTGTTGCGAGTGTCACGGCGGTGACGCCGTTCATTATGCCCTTGTTGTGGGTGGCAGCCCTATAGGGGTCGTAATAGGCGAATTTGTAAGCCTTCACGATATTGTCGACGACTTCTTCCCCACCGATATTATCCTTTTTGTACACCACTGTAGCTCTAACTCTCCTTTCTGTGGCCAAGTTCGATAATATCCTCAGGAGCGCCCTCCCGCGCGCTATCCTCTCGACATCAGGGGCTATCCCCTCTAGAATTGTATTCACGGTATTTGCTCCCATGGCATCCCTGCAGTCCACAAAGAACTCGGCGACTAACATGCTGTCCTCCGCAGGTCCAACAATTCTCACCCCAAAGTCCTTGACCCCGCCCCCTATTTTGGGCAGCACGTCTGCGAATTGATTTGCCTTTTTGATCAACTCTTCTTTAGAGTTCAAGAGCCTAATCCTCGCCTCCTCCGGATCTTTCACATCTAAAATTTGTATCTGCCCCCTCATCACTGGCGGGGTGCTTTTCGCAGTAAACCCCTGCGGAAGTGCCAGCTTTGCCGCGTGGCTCGCCGCTGCAACTACCGACGGCTCCTCTGTTGCCATTGGTATCAGGTAGTCCTTTCCGTTGATCCTGAAGTTTGTAGCGATCCCTAGCGGAATCTGGATCGTTCCCACAACATTTTCAATCATTTTGTCTGCGAGTGAAATATCAAGCCCGCAGTCCAATACTTTCAATTCGTCCTCAGATAATCCTGTCCTCTCAATTAATGTCCTCCTTCTCTCCTGTATGGACATTTTGTAAAATCCCGGTATTCTGGAATCTGTCACCATTTAGTCAAGCCTCCAAGGCTGGTTAGCACCTCTATCACCCCTTTCCCATTATCTTTGTCGCATATAATGTCCGCCATCTTCTTAAGTTCTGGCACCGCGTTTCCCACGGCCACCCTAACATCCGCGATCTCGAACAATGAGAGATCATTAACCTCGTCCCCAATGGCCATTAACCTTCCTCCCCCCAGGCTCATCGCAGCTACCTTTGCACCTCTTCCTTTGTTCCAGCCGGCCGGCATGATCATATACCCGTCTTTATTTAAGTCAATAAAAACGTCATTCAGGAGACCATGCTTCCCGAGTCTCTCTTTCAAAATAGGTAGGTCTTTTATGTCTCCAAATATGATGACCTCCCCGCATTTAAAATGTATGCGCCCCTCTTGGAGCACCTCTACTAAATTTTTCTTCAAATCTGTCCACTCCCCGCCTATCAAAACTTCCTTTCTTTTCCCACATTCTGTTATGAGAATCGTTCCATTTTCAACAACCATCGCATCAAAGATCCTCACAACATCCCTGTCGGGTATCTCCTCATGCAACCTCCCAGTAGCGAGTATCTTCTTTTGAGGGATCTTAAGTAAAACCTCCTTAACATCCTCAGAGATTTTGAATCCCAAATCCTCACTCGCAACAGTTCTGTCGTAGTCCATCACGATCAAATCGGCATTTATCTTCATTTTCCCCACCAGTATGGACTCGCCTAAACGGCCTCGCCGAGCAGCCTCTTATATAGCGCTATGTGGTCTCTTGCCCCCCTCTCTGCAGAGAAGAGCTCATCATAAATCTTTTTACTCTCATTGCCCATCATTCTAGCACACCTCTCATTAAGGAGTATGTACTCTAGAGCCTCTGCCAAACTATTCGGGTCCTCCGGTGGCACCAGAAATCCGTTTACGCCAGGCCATATCTGTGCAGGAATCCCGCCCACGCTTGTTCCTATAACCGGCTTTCCAAATGCCATTCCCTCGGTGATCGCCAGCCCGAAACCCTCCTGGATCGAGGGCAGAACAACAACGTCACTTGCCTTATAGGCTGCCATCAAAAGTTCCCTTTTTATAGCACCCGTAAATATCACCTTGCCGTTCAAATTTTTAGAGGAAACCATTCTTTGCAGCTCTTTGTAATATTCTTCCTTATCCTTTACCTTCAAAACCTCCTTACTCAATGATCCGTTCCCAACAAATACAAGCTTGAATTTCATTTTAAGCCTGGACGCTGCCTCCATCAAGATATTCTGCCCCTTCAACCGGTCTATCCTTGCAACGCAGAGTATTAGCTTTTCATCTTCCGCAATATTGTAAGTCTTTCTAAAGTCTATATCCGTGTCTTCGACTTCTATAAATGGCGGGATGCAAGTTACTTTACTCCAAGATAAACCAGACTTTAGAGCACAATTTACGTAGGGCTTCGTTGAAAAAATTGAATTTGTACACTCCTTCAAGTAACCAACAACGAAACTTCTCCATCCCGCCTCCACGTCTTCCGTGAAGGGTATGTGCCATGTGAAGGGCATAGGCACTTTCAAGCCTCTCAACAACCATCCCAAAGGCATAAGCTGAAAGTCGTGTATGTGGACGATGTCTGGCCTCTCTTTCTCATATACCTCCCTTACCCTCTCTTGAAAGTACAGGTTCACGCCCATGTAGCCGTTGAAACCATAAACATGTTTATTGTAGAGCCGGTCGATCGGAATGTCTTTGCCATGAAATACCTTGAGGATGAGCTCCTTAAATTCTGTGTATTCTCTCACCATATCTTCGGGAAAACTCTTTGCCCTGGGTACTCTGTAAACTTTAAACCCTTCAATTTGCTCTTCCGGAGGGGTCTTTGATGTTCGAAGGTTTACGAAAACCGCCTCATGTCCCTTCTCTCTCAACTTACGTGACAACCAAATGAGATAATAAGACACGCCTCCTGTGCTCGGGAAGAAGGACTGGCTAACGTAAAGGATCTTCAATTGTATCGCCACCTATCTTTAATCCACAAATTTTTGGTACCTCCACATCAGGCGCATCTCTTCAACAAGATGGCCTCCTGCATCCCGCCAATGGCTCCTACCTCTTTCAGAATGCTAATGCCTTCAAGAATCCTGTTCCTATTTCTCTTACTCAGTACGTCAAAAACCTCCTTTGCCTCGAATAATATGACCGACAAAACATCCCAGCTTCCAAAAACCTCCTCAACAACCTCCTTGCTAAGACCAACGCCTTTAAAGTCTTCTACTTTCTTGAACCTATCCATGACGATTGGTGGCTCGATCAATGTGATCCTCTCATTTTTGTAAGTGATATAATATGGGACGTAAAGAAGTTCAACATCCTCATTCAGTTCCACCCCTTTCCAAATGTAGCTCCTGATTTTGCCTAACTCTTCCTCAAGAAGTTTGATAGCACTCTCTGTGAGATCTTTGAATTTTTTGTACTCGAACTTCAGCTTACTTTCCCTGGTGCGCAAATTCCAGAGAGCTCTATCGCGTTCGGCGCATATGGCATCTAATTCCTTAACCATCTCCCTTCTCTTCATGACAAACTCTTCCCTGGCTCTTCTCAACTCCAGGTCCTCCTTCGATGGAAGGACCTTCTCTTCCTCTACCAGCCTTGCTATCCTCTCCTGCACCTCTTCGACTCTCTTGAAAGTTCGATCCTTTTGCTCCTCAAGTTCTGAGAGGTCCTCCAAGGACTTCTCTTCATTTCTCTTGTTCACTTCAATCAATTTCTCGCACTCTTCTAGTTCCTTAATGATGCTCCTGATATTGTCGAATTTTTCAATGTTCTCTTCGATCCTCTTCTTTTCAAGCGTGAGTTTCTCTTTTTTAGCCTTAACCCTCGCAATTTCTTCACGTAATTGATTAATGCCCTTCTTTATTTTTTCAATTCTCTCATCAATTGATCTGAGCTCACCCATCAGGTTTTTGATCAGTTTTTCAAGGCTCTTTCGCTCATTCCTCAGCAATTCCTTGCGTCTCTGGAATTCCTCCTTGATTTTCCTTATTACCTCGTTCTCACTGCCACTCAGCAGTCCCTCGATCTGAATATTTTTCTCGGCAATTTTCCTCCCGCACTCCTCATCAATTCTCCTGCACTCATCACGTATTTTTTCGAGATCTTCTCTCAATCTCGTCTCACTGCTCTCTAAAGATGAGGCTAATTTCTCTAAGTAATCTTTTAAACCCACATAAATTCTAACAAACTCCTTTGCCGCAAAAATTGCCTCTTCCCTTGTCAAGACGTGTGGTATTGCATATCCGTCCCCTATCTCCCCTTCAACCGTGCTATTTAACCAGCGCAACAGCTTTTCGTTCCCAATTAAAGGTAAATCGTATGTTTTAGATGAATGGATTACATATTCATGATGAAATTCAGTGAATTCCTTCACTCTCAACTTATGGAGCCCCATACCATCAATGGGGATGACATATTTGCCCTCGCGAACAAGATAAATGGGGTAGTAGATCTTAGACAAAAAATTGACCTTTTCTAACCTATCCTCGCTTATAAACCCCGAGAAACTTCTCCATTTTTTGCCCAAAATTCCCATAGCTTCAAGTAAAGCAAGCGCGTCCCCAGCGGGATTAGGAAGTGCCCTCAAACTTCCATCCCTTTCTACACTGAATCCAAAGTTCATAAGCCTCATTGGTTTTCCTTCCCTACACCATAACCTTAATTTTCTGGGATTATTAATCTTGCCACTTAATTTTATGGTCGCCCCCAACCATTCTTTTTTATTTGTAATTATAAATAATTATAATTATTAACAACTTTTATATATTACTTATGGGACAAAATTTTGCTTATGCCTTTATTCGATTGTCAAATGTCGAATAAAATGTTTACCTATAGATATATTGAATTTTCCAATCGCCAAACCGGAGGGGTTTAGTTGGAGCAGCTTCTCAAAGTCCTTCCGACATCAAAAAATATTCATCCTGACATAAATGTCCTCAGGTCCATTTACAGGCAGAGCTTGGAGGACCCAGAATCATTTTGGAGGAGGATGGCTGAGGAGCTCTTCTGGTACGAAAAGAATGGGCCTGCATATGAGCCGATTCCCGAGCCGCCCTACGCCGCTTGGTTCTCCCAATGGAAGACGAACATCTCTTACAACGCCCTCGATCGGCACGTTGATAGCTGGAGGAAGAACAAGGTCGCTTACTACTGGGAGGGGGAGAACGGGGAGAGGCAGACGCTCACCTATTATGACCTCTACAAAGAAGTCAACCGATTTGCGTCCCTACTTAAAGGGATAGGCGTAAGAAGGGGCGACAGGATAACGATTTACCTTCCAATGGTACCCGAATTACCGATTAGTATGTTGGCCGCAGTGAGGATCGGCGCGATCCATTCTGTGGTCTTCGGGGGTTTTGCATCATATTCACTTGCGGAAAGGATTAACGACTCCCAAAGTAAGGTCGTCATTACAGCCGACGGAACATTCAGGAGAGGTAGACTCTTTGACATCAAAAGAGTAGTGGATGAAGCCCCCAGACACACGACCACAGTAGAAAAAGTGATACTCATCAGACGGGCAAACAACAACGTCAACATAATTGAAGACAGAGACTACTGGTATCACGAACTCGTTGACTTCTCAGACTCCTACGTTGAGCCTGAAAGGCTTGAAGGTATACATCCAAGCTTCATCCTTTACACTTCTGGCACAACAGGAAAACCAAAAGGAGTCACACACGGGACTGGTGGGTACATGGTGTGGGCTAACTTCACACAGAGGGTCGTGTTTGACATAAATGACAAGGATATATACTGGTGCACAGCTGACATAGGCTGGATAACTGGACATACCTACGTTGTATACGGCCCTCTCCTCACTGGTGCAACCTCATTCCTTTACGAAGGCGCCTCTGACTACCCACAGCCGGACAGATGGTGGAGCATGATCGAGAGGTACGGTATAACAATTCTTTACACCTCTCCCACCGCAATCAGGATGCACATGAAGTACGGGGATGAATGGGTGAAGAAACATGACATCTCATCCTTGAGGATACTTGGTACCGTGGGGGAACCGATAAACCCCGAGGCTTGGAACTGGTACTACAAGCAAATAGGTCATGAAAAAGCCCCAATAGTAGATACTTGGTGGCAGACAGAGACCGGCGGAATAATGATCTCCCCGCAGCCAGGTTTAGCCCTTGTTCCCCTCAAACCTGGATCTGCCACATTGCCACTTCCAGGCGTAGACGCAGATGTCTACACGGAAGACGGGAGGAGCGCACGCCCGGATGAAAAGGGACTACTTGTCATCAAAAAGCCCTGGCCTGGCGCATTGATTACGCTGTGGGGCGATCCAGAAAGGTTCAGGCGATCGTACTACTCCCGGTTCCCTGAAGTGTACTACACCGGAGACTTCGCTGTCAAAGATGAAGATGGCTACTTCTGGCTATTGGGTCGAGCAGACGAAGTCCTGAAGGTTGCAGGTCACAGGATCGGAACCATAGAGTTGGAGGATGCCCTCATTTCACACCCTGCAGTCGCAGAATCAGCCGTAATCGGCAAGGCAGATCCCGTAAAAATGCAGGTCCCCGTGGCTTTTGTAGTTCTCCGCCAAGGCTACTCTCCCTCACCACAACTCAGGATCGAACTCATAAATCACATAAGGGAAACGATAGGACCGATCGCAGCTCCTCAGACCATATACTTCGTCAGCAAGCTGCCTAAGACGAGAAGCGGCAAGATCATGAGGAGAATAATAGGAGCCGTCGTTGAAGAAAAGAGTATTGGAGACACAACAACACTCGAGGACGAGACCAGCGTCGAAGAAGCGAAGAGAGCGTACGAAGAACTCAAACTTGAGATGGAGAGGGGCATCGGCATTGAAGCCTAACCTTTTCTCTTTATCGGCGGTAAGCCCCCTTCCGAGAGGGAGGGGTAGTTCACTTTAGATGAGTTCAACATCCTCCTTTGATGTTTTGAGACGGGATTTACACGGATTGGTTAATTCTGAAATGTCAAATATTTACGACCTTCTCTTGTTAAAAACTATCCTTCGAGCTCTTTCAGAAGACCGAGATAATCCCTCAAGTGCCTTGTCACTAGAAAATTCTTCCTGACGTGCTCCTTTGCCTTGATACCCATGGCTCTGCGGATCTGGGGGTTCTTTATTAGAAACAGGATCTTCTCGGCAGCCTCCGAAATGTTGCTTACTAGGAACCCCGTCTCACCGTCCAAAATCTGATACTTTATTCCCCCTGTCTTCCCCCCGATCACGGGCTTCCCTTTCCACATCCCCTCGGTGACCGTCAATCCAAAGCCCTCTTTGATGCTCTTTTGAATTAAAATGGTCGAGCCACGTTGTATCGCGTTTATCTCCCTATGGGCATCTGGAGGTAGCATCAGGACATGAACATTTCTGTCGCTTACCGCTTTTTTGAAGACTTCGTAATGGATCTTTTCCCCTTCCGGATCATCGGTTGCGGAACCTCCGACTAGGACGAGTTGCAATGAGACCCTGTACTTGAGCGTCCTAAATAGATCAAATGCGAAAGTCTCTCTATCCAGAAGCCCTCTGAAGTCAAGTGTGCTTATCCCTTTCTTTGCCAACTCAAATGCTTTGAAAACGCCTATGGGATCTTTTAGCTTGTCAAACCTCGAGACCTGCGTTATTATGGGCATCTCGGGGTCAAGTTCGTACTTTCTAAGGACCTTCTCCACATAGCTTGCTGGCAGATCTATGTTCTTCTCACTCAGAGGGTCTATTGAAGGGGGAATGACGAACTGTGGTATCTGTATATCCGGTCTTTTATAGTCGGGCAAATGAAGGACGACCGCATCATACCTCGAGACGAACCTTGCAAGGAAATTCCATACATCCTTATTGGGGGAGGATATATCGATGTGGCATCGCCAAACCCATTTGCCCCCCTTCCTGAACTGCACTAAAGCTGCTGGTTGCGGATCGTGGACAAATATAAAATCCTTTGATAAATCCAAACGCTCCACGTTACTCAAATTGACCTCTAAATATTTGTCCATCATTCTCTGGGTTATCTCAATATCCGCGCCGTGTAAGGCGTTATGAAAACTCTTAGTAACATCAAAAAACTCCTTGTCACCTGAGATGGTCTTCCACTCGGTCTTTAATCCAACATCGTTCATTAATGGCACAAGGGACTTGAGAAGCTCTGCGACCCCTCCTCCGACGTAGGTCGAATTGATGTGTAACATCTCCTTACCTTGCAGATCGTCGCCCAGTCTTTTGATTTCTGCTACAACTTCCTCCCCGGCAATGGGCGCATATTCATCGATCTTCATAAAAATCCCTTTTAATTGTGTGCTGGGGTTATCTCGATTAGATATAAATATAAAACCCTCTGACTTTGAAATAGATTGCTATGCCTTCTCAGGGAGATGAAAAACTCTCGTCCCTAAAGCTAAGGTTGAGGATTACGAGGGTACTCTCCAAACTCCTTATTCTTGTTATGCTGATCTTGCTTGGCTACATTCTCATGCCTTACTTTCAGCAACTGAATATCATGATGCCGATCATCAATATGCCTCTGGTGACCCTGGGGTCGGTCACAATATTGGCCGTGGTAGGAATCTTGCTCTACCGTATACTTGCAGATACGCTATTGCTGTTAAACCCAGTATCTAAGGCAATTCGTGTAATTTTTAGGAAGATGACGATGGATCACGTGACCCTCGTCAAGAGGGCTATTTATGACATCCTCTTTCTCATAGCACTAATTATAACTTTAACGGCACTACTTCCAGTAGTGAGTGTCTTTCCTGTCATAGGTATCTACTTTGCCACAGGTCTGCCGCTCATAGCCCTCGCCGTCGTCATACTGATCTTCTGGGATCTTGGAAAGATCCTTTACAGCGAAGTAGAACAACTCGCTGAGATCCTTGCAGAAAAACTGGAATCTATCAATGAAGAATGAAAATCGAAGGGTTGTTCACCAGCAAGTCGCAAGAAAGCCCACGCTCTTTAGACGTGGGTACCTGACAAAATATTTAAGTGAGTGTAATTTATGTCAAAAGAGTGATTTTTATGGCCCAGTACATCTGTGAGAGGTGCAGAAAGACCATTGACAGCAAGGAGCTCTTAGCGCTCCCCGGCATACGGTGCCCTTCCTGTGGGCACAGGATTCTCTACAAGGCACGATCTCAGGTCGTAAGAGAGATCAGAGCCCGATAGACTTTGCCACCATGCAGCAAAGTTCGTACACTATTTTGGAAGCGGTCACCGCCGTTGCCCCATTGTCGTAAGTCGGAGCAACCTCAACAACATCGAACCCTGAAATCCTTTCGTCGGCTATCTCCTCTATGATATCCAAAAGAACTGATGCCGTGATCCCCTCCGGCTCTGGGTTTCCAACACCTGGGGCAAAAGCGGGATCCAACACATCCGTGTCCACCGAGATATAGATCTTCTTAGAATTTGCCAGCACCCCCCTCAGCCACGCCCCTATTTCCTTGGTTCCCGCGCGCATTATCTGCTGGGACGAGACGTAGTTTACCCCGGTCTTCTTCACAAACTCGACCTCATCTCTATACGAGGCTCTAGCCCCGACAATTACAACATTTCCAACACCCAGCTCCTCTAGGGCCCTCCTCATAACACAGGCATGAGAGAGTTTATTGGTGAGGTACTCGTCGCGCATATCAAAATGGGCATCAAAAGAAACTACTGTTGCATCCCTCATCCCCCTCAAGGCTCCAAGAGTGATGGTGTGCTCTCCGCCAAGCATTACTGGGATCTTCCTTGACATAACTATGTCTTCCACAGTCTCCTTCACTCTCCTTATGGTCTCCGACGCGTCGCCGTGCACTACAGCGAGATCTCCCAGGTCGTGGATCCTCACCTCTTCGAAATCCATGCCAGTTCTCCAGGACCAAGTCTCTATGTTTGCGGAGGCCTCTCTGATGGCAGCCGGTCCAAACCGCGATCCTGGTCTAAAGCTCGAGGTGCTGTCAAAAGGTACCCCGAAAAGTACAAAATCTGACTCAGAGTAATCCCTCTTGAACCCTCCAAATTGCTTCGAGAGATCATCCACATAAAAGCTTCTGCTCATCCTAAACCACCACAACAAGATATATTTATTTCATTAAACAACTACTTGAATCTACCTCAGGGGTATTCATATGGACAAATACGACAAAGTTATGGACCTCGCTAAGAGGAGGGGCTTCTTCTCTCCCTCCTGTGAGATCTACGGAGGCGTTGCCGGTTTTCTGGACTTTGGACCTATGGGCACACTCCTAAAGAGAAACATCGAGAGAAAATGGCGGGAGACTTTCATATACCGCCACCACGGCCTAATATACGAGATTGAGACCCCAGTAGTCATGCCTTCGAAAGTCTTTGAGGCCTCAGGCCATGTGGACCACTTTACTGACATGATAGTGGAGTGCCTCTCATGCCACAAGAGGTTTCGAGCTGATCATCTGATAGTAGATCAGCTGGGCGATGTGCAGGGAATAGAGGGAAAGTCCCCGAGGGAACTTGATGAGATAATCAGGGAGAAGAATTTGAGGTGCCCTGAATGCAAGGGCATGCTCGGTCAAGTGACCACATTCAATCTGCTCTTCAAGACCTATATAGGTCCATATGCCGAGAACGTTGCATACATGCGCCCGGAAGCCGCACAAGGAATGTTCGTGAACTTCAAAAACATCTACAACACCATGAGGGAAAGGTTGCCGATCGGCCTCGCGCAGATAGGTAAAGTTATGCGAAATGAGATCTCCCCCAGACAGGGGCCCATCCGGCTCAGAGAGTTCACAATAATGGAAATCGAGTTCTTCTTTGATCCGAATTCGCCAAGCTGTGACCTGTTGAATGAAGTCCGTCAGAAAAAACTCCGTCTATTGACAGAGGATATGGTCTCAGCAGGGGTTGCCGATCCGATTGAAATAACCTTGGACGAGGCGGTGAGGGAGAGGGTGATCCTCTCAGAGTGGCAGGCTTATTTCATGGCACTTTCAACCGATTTCATATCGGATCTCGGCGTACCCAAGGAGAATCAACTGTTCATCGCAAAGTTGGAGAATGAACGTGCCCATTATTCGGCCCAGACATTCGATCAGCTGGTTAAGCTCGATAGGTGGGGCTGGGTTGAAGTCTCTGGTCATGCGTACCGCACGGACTACGATCTGTCTCGCCATCAGACCTTCAGCGGCCAAGACCTAATGGTTTTCAAGAAGTTTGACACACCTGTGAAGGAGAAGGTACTAGTCGCGCGCCCAAGGGTGGAGGTTATTTCCAGCAACTGTGGTAAGGAGACTGGCAAAGTTATCTCTGCTATAAAAGTTGCCGATCCTCAGTCACTCAGAGACGCGCTATCCAAGGGACCAACCTCTATCAATGGCTTGGAGGTGAGGCCCGAGTTTGTCGAATTCGTTGAGGAGGAGCGCATGACCACGGGCAGGCGATTTGTTCCCCACGTCGCAGAACCCTCGTTTGGGGCTGATAGACTTGTCTACGTATCTATGGAATACGCCTACCAAGAGAGGGAGGGGAGGGTCATCCTCTCACTCCCAAAGACAATCGCCCCGATACAAGTCTCTGTCTTCCCCCTAGTAAACAAAGACGGTCTCCCAGAAAAAGCACTTGAGATCTACAGGCTGATAAAATCTGAGGGGTACCTCGTCGATTTTGACGATGCCGGGTCCATAGGCAGGCGCTATGCCAGGTCTGATGAGATAGGTACGCCTTTGGCAATCACAATCGACCACAAAACCATGGAAGACGGTACTGTTACTGTGAGAGACCGAGACACATGGAATCAAGTCAGGGTGCCCATAAACAACCTATCAGAATACCTCAGGGACTACTTCGCGAAAACATGCATCCCGCAGTAATCTTAAAAATGGCAATCCCATTATAATAATGCGTGCTATAAATTCTGCGTGGTGATAATGTGTCTCAAAAGCCTCCAGAAAAGAGGTTGCGCCTCAGAAGGAAGGAAAATGTAGAACGGGGAACCTGCAAAATGAATGATGCAACCTACAAATACTTGAAGATCTCCGGAAAAATAGAAGTCGTGGTCGCCGGAAAGAAAAAACTGGAGTTGACCGCCTCTCCCACCTCTGACATACCTGAGAACGAAGTTTGGATAAATGTGGACGAGATGAAGGCTGCTGGGCTTTCCGATAACTCTATAGCCACCGTACGATCAGCAAGGATGTAACCTTTAACTCATACCAACAAAACTTTTCTTCTCAATAAAAAATATCATTGAGTTGGCGTTAAGAGGTCTATATTTTTAGCGTAGTCGGACGCATTTATCCCAGCAGTTGCTCCCTGACCGACCGCTACTATTATTTGGTGGCTTCTGCCAGTGCAATCCCCTGCTGCATAGACCCCGTTTAAGTTGGTCTCCATGTTCTCGTTCACAACAATGTATCCCTCCCGCGTGGTCCTCAGCCCTGCACTCCTTGCTATATCCGATATAGGCGTAAAGCCTAAAGCCACAAAGAGTCCGTCCAGCTTTAAAACCGTCTCTTTTCCATTTTCATCTTTGATTTTTATCCCGGTGAGTTTATTCTCTCCCAGTACCTCCACAAGCCTTGCCCCCTCTAGTACTTCAGCCCCTAAATTTTTGGCGTATTCTGATTTCTCCCTGTCAAAATGCGGTACATTTGGGATCAATAAGATGTCTTTTGTCATCGATGAAAGGTACTTAAGGTCATAAAGTGCGTCCTCATCAGAACCGACAACTGCCACTTTTTTATTCCTGAAGAAATAGCCATCACATGTTGCACAATAAGAGACCCCCCTGCCCACGAATCTGTCCTCTCCAGGAATGCCAAGCTTCCTCTGCACAAGCCCTGTAGCTATTATCACGGCCTTTGACTTGAACTCACTACTGATCGTCTTCACATTTTTTATTTTGCCGCACAGTTCCATCTCCATCACACTTTGACCGACCATTATTGTTGTGCCAAATCTCTCTGCATGCTTGACAAGCCTGACCACAAGCTCGTTCCCTGAAATGCCTTCTGGAAATCCCGGGTAATTATCGACCTCCCGGGCATATGCTGCCCTCCCTCTAAGCATGTTCCCCTCTATAAGCAAGGTCCTCACGCCTGCCCTCGAAGAGTAAATTGCAGCTGCGAGCCCCGCCGGACCTCCACCTATTATAACAACGTCATACCTATCCATAGGCGCCTCAAACTTTACTTGCATCAAACATTTAAATAATTTCTCTTGAAAGGATGACAATTAATAAAATTTAATAAATAATAATAATTTTTTTGATCACGTCGTCCCGATGTTATTTGTCGAAAACCATTTGCAAATATTTATAAAACCCATTTTGTTTTAGAACCTTGATCGGAGCGTGCTTCTTTGGCAATACCCCAAGAAGATCTGACAACCATGGGCAATGAAGTATATCGAAAATCTCTTGATCTGATAACGGAACATGCCAGAAAGGTTCAGGATTCTATACGCTTGATGGTCGAGTCCTTCTCAAAATTTAGTGCCTCGCAGCGCCTGGAACTGAAGAGCCTGTATGAGAGGATCTCTGCCGTCGAGGAGGATGCCGACAGGATAAAGAGGGAACTCATAGAGCAGTTAACAAAGAGCGCCCCTGCATTTCTTTACAGGGAGGATTTCATTAGGCTAATCATCCGGGTGGATGAAGTGGCCGAGTTGGCACAGTCCATATCTAGGCAGCTGAGCAGAATTTCGGACAATGGCTGGGTGCCGACCCCTATTGTTGGCGAGCTCTTTGAAAGGGTTTCTGGTGAGGTACTAACAGAATATGAGCACCTAAGGGATGCGATAATGATTCTTCCAATGAATCCTAAAAAGGCAATCGATTTGGTCACCACTGTGCACATAGCAGAGTCAAAGGTTGACAGTTCGTATTATGATGCTGACTTCAAGCTACTAATGGAAGTCAAGAAGATCGAGCAGCTCTTAATATACAGAGACCTCCTTCGCCTCCTGGAAGACATGGCCGACCTGATAGAAGACGCGTCAGACGATCTCAGGGTTTTGGCCCTGCACAGAGTGGCCTGAGTTATTTCTCATTTTATAGCTCATCATTAGTCCCCTCACCCCCTGTAAAGATGCCGCAAAGGTGCTTATGACGAGCTCGAACCAGAAGATGACGAGCCTAGTGAGTATAGTTGCAGAGGCTGCAAGTGCGGGGGGTATCCCAAACCCCATGAAGAATGCGGTCATGGATACCTCCATTACTCCAACCATGCCGGGGATTCCTATGGGTATCATCTGTACCATACTCACAAAGACTGTGACTCCAAGAACGACCCAGTAGGACACGGGTCTACCCAAGGATATGAACATGATGTAGGGTATCATGGCGATCAAGAACCACCTGGCGGTCAACACCAAGAAAGACAAGACGAGAGTATAGGGCTTCACACTCTTTATCGCTTGAACAAAAGTTCTAAACCCTCCTAGGGCGCTCTCCCTTAATCTCTCGGGATCGTATTTCGGCCTGAAGCGCCTCAAAAAACCCCCAATTTTTATCGCCAATTTTTCGACATTCCTTTCGAAGAGATCCGCCCTCAGAGCCATGTACATTGCAGCCATCCCAAATGCCAGATCAAAAATTGCTAAAACTCCAAGCGCATAGATCTCTGCAACGGGGGCGGTCTGATCTCCCACTAAGTTGAATATGCTTGCTAGTAGCACCACACCAAAGGTCAGAGCAAGCAAAATTCTGTGTAGGAGAACGCTCGCAGTCGCTTCGCTGATTTGTATCCTCCCCCTCTTGACCGTCAGACTCACCCTGAAGAACTCCCCCGATACGGAGGCTGTAGGGATCATCAAATCTCCAAATATGCTGACTAAAACTATCTCGAAGCAGTCCTTGAAGCTCATCCCCGGGTTCTTCAACAAGAGATACCACCCGAGAACGAATAAGCCTATACACGTCAAATCTATGAGTATTGCAGTGAGCGCAATCCTGAGGTCTAAACTAAGAATTGTCGCCACGATCTGCGTTACATCTGCCAAGTAAAGATATATCACGAATATTACTGCCCCGACTATCAACATGATGCTTGTGAGGCTGATTGGCGATCTCCTCAAAGTCCTTCACTCTAACAAAGTTTATGAATTGGGCAAATCTAAGTTCTTTTGAAAACTTACCTTTTTAAAATTTGGGGTACTGGGCATGGAAAGCAACAAAGTCGAAGCTAGGCTTCATGGTTCAAGGGTACTGGTCTGGTCAAAAGAAGACGGCGCGAGGCTCTACAGGTCTGGCTTTTATGGCAAGCTGATAAATGTCTCCAAGCCAAAAGACATTTTAGAGATCAATACTTATCTCGAACTCTCCCTTCTCGAGGCAAATTATCTCCTCGAGAAGGGGCTAATAACAGTAAAAACTGGCAAGAGGGTCCTGTCAAGAGAGCAGCTGTTGAGATTGTCAAAGAAACAGTACCGCCTTTTTGAGGAGCTTTACGCAGTATACAAGGATCTCAGGGACAAGGGCTACGTCGTGAGACCCGCTCTGAAATTTGGCGCAGATTTTGCGGTATACCAGTATGGCCCTGGGATTGACCATGCGCCATTCATAGTACATGTCCTCCCCAATTCTGCGGAGATCGACCCTGTTGAGATCGTCCGGGCGGGGAGGCTCTCCCACACAGTCAGGAAAAAGTTTGTCCTTGCAACTTTTGATGAGGTTCAAAAAAAGACCGTTTATTACATGTTCGACTGGTGGAAGGCCTAGAGGATGGGTACCCCATTTGAGGGGTCTGTCGTGTACTTCTGAAATTCTTCCCTGATGAGACGCGTGATCTTTCCCGGCTTCCCATCACCTATGGTCCTTCCATTCACCTCAACCACGGGGATTATCTCTGCACCAGTGCCGGTGAAGAAGATCTCATCGGCGTTTAATAGCTCATGCACGGTTATCAATTTCTCTCTAATTTTGAACCCATTCTTCTCTGCGATCTCTATGATGACTTGCCGTGTTATGCCTGGCAGCGCTCCTGTGTAGGTCGGGGGTGTGAGTATCTCGCCATTCTTTACCAAGAATATATTCTCTGCGGTACCCTCGCAAACATAACCGTTCGGGGTAAGCAGTATCGCTTCGTCGGCGTTGTATGCATTTGCATCGAGCTTTGCCAGTATACTGTTCAAGTAGTTCAGGGACTTTACTTCGTGCGAAGTTCCATCCACAGGATCCCTCCTCACCCAGCTGATAATGGTCCTTATGCCCTTCTCGCAGACCTCCTTCGGTAGCAGTGCAATGCTGCCCGCAATTATTATTACGCTGGGCTTTTTGCACTTCCTCGGATCAAGTCCCAGATCGCCCTCACCTCTCGTAACAATAAGCCTCACATAGGCGTCCTTCAGAGAGTTCTTCTTCAGGGTCTCTACGACAGCTTTAGAGAGCTCCTCCTTAGTCATGGGTATGTTCAGCATGATGGTGCGTGCAGATGCGTAAAGCCTGTCAATATGCTCCTTCAGCTTGAAGACATATCCGTTATAAGCCCTTATCCCCTCAAATACCCCGTCACCGTACAAGAAACCGTGGTCAAACACTGATACGGACGCTTTAGACCTTGGGACAAAATTTCCGTCGATGTAAACCAACTGTTCTGCCACTTTTATCACCTTTAAATATGCTCAAAGATATGTAGGTTCAATATTTAATTTTTTCCCGAACCCTCCAATGAAAAATAACTTAATAATATAATTCGTATATGGTAAATGTTATTTAGAAAAATATCTTTTAATTTTTAACCGCTTTTAGTAAAATAAGAAAAAAATGCTTAAATAACGTGAAATTCTATTATGATCGTGATAGACAATGCAAGGAGCATACATGGGTAAAATACTCAGAGTGAACCTCACAGACAAAAAAGTCTCAGAATCTCCGCTGCCTGAGGAGTACGTGGTGAAATACCTTGGAGGGCGCGGCATTGCCGCAAGGCTTCTGTACGATATAATGAGCCCTGGCACAGACCCCCTCTCACCTGATAGCAAGATGGTCTGGGGCACAGGTCCCCTGACAGGCCTTCCCGTTCAAGCATGCTCTAGTGGGTGGGTCGTTACGGCGAAGTCCCCCCTCACAGGGACATACTTCAGATCCCGATGCGTCAGCAATCTTGGGATCATGCTGAAGCGCTCTGGGTACGATTTCCTGATCATTGAAGGTAAGGCTGAGAGCCCAACATATGTTTACATTGAGAACGGGGAGGTGGAATTCGGGGACGCTTCTTCCCTATGGGGAACAACAACCGACTTGGCCGAATACCTGCTCAAAAACCACTTGATAAGGAACCCCAAGGTCGAGACTGCAGTCATAGGTCCTGCAGGGGAGCGGCTTGTTAAGTACGCGATCATTCAGTGTGGTACAAGACAGCTTGGCAGGGGCGGAATGGGCGCTATAATGGGCGCAAAGAACTTGAAGGCTTTGGCAGTTTATGGGGACAAGCCTATACCCATAGCGGACGAGGAGCGCCTCAAGGAGCTCGTCAGGGAGCAGATCGCCCAGCTATCGGCAGCCCACGGCGCCAAGAGGATGCAGAGGTACGGCACCGCAGCGATACACACACTCATAAACCAAATTGGTGATTACCCATACAAGAACTTCTGGGGAACGTATTTCCCCGAGCATGAGAAGCTAAACGGTGAAGGACGGGTAAAGAGAACTATAAGGAATGCTGGGTGCCCGAACTGCCTAATAAACTGCTGGAAGATCACTTACGTCAGGGAGGGCCCATACGCAGGAGCATGGGTTGACGGGCCCGAGTATGAGACCTTCTGCACCTTCGGTGGTCTACTAGACATCTCAAACCTGGACGCCACAATAGCCGCAAATCAACTCGCCGACCTCTACGGAATAGACACAATATCTGCAGGAGTTGCTATAGCCTTTGCCATAGAGGCATTTGAGAAGGGCATCATAACCACCAAAGACACGGACGGCATGGAGCTCAGATGGCGAGACGAGGAAGTCATGATGAAATTGATCAAGAAAATAGCATTCAGGGAGGGCTTTGGAAACCTCCTGGCTGAGGGCGTAAAGGTAGCATCAGAGAAGATCGGCAAAGGATCTGAGGAATTTGCAATTCACATAAAGGGTCTCGAGCTTCCAGCCTACGATCCTCGCCCAGTTAAGGCGCATGGGCTGGGGATGGTGACCTCAAACATAGGCGGCAGCCACGCTTTGAGCTACGGTACCCAAGAAGTCTTTGGGCTTCCCACCGCAGTTGACCGCTTCACCGTAGAAGGGAAAGGCAAACTCACAAAGTTCAACCAGGACCGCCTCACATGGGGCGAGTGCTGTATCTGGTGCACGTTCCCAACCAGAACAGAATGGCATAAGCCTGACCTCTTGACTAAGATCGTTGCAGCAGCCACAGGAATCGATTTTGGAGGATTTGATTCTGCCCTCAAGATAGGGGAGAGGGTCTGGAACGTCGAGAAGGCCTTTAACGTCAGGGAGGGCTTCGACAGGAGGCACGACACTTTGCCGGCTAGGTTCCTCAAGGAGCCCATACCAGAGGGGCCCTCGAAGGGACAGAAGTTCGAACTTGAACCTCTACTTGATGAATACTATCAAGCTAGGGGATGGGACGTCGCAACAGGTCTGCCAACAAGGGGCAAACTAGAAGAGCTGGGGCTCAAGGATATTGCTGATGAACTAGAAAAGGTGGGGCGACTGCGTTAAGGGGTTTGCCATGGGAAAAGTGACGGTAAAGTTCTACCAGGACATCAGAGATGCGGCGGGGGTCCCCTCCGTGGAGATCGAAATAGAAGGTCCCACTCCCCTCACATTTTTTTTGGAAAATCTGGCAGGGCGCTTCGAAAGGCTCAAGCCCTTACTGGCAAGCCTGCAGACAGAGAGAGCTGCTGCTATAGTGCTCGTCAACGGTCGGGCACCCATACCGATCTCCTCAGCAGTGCTGGTTGGAGGGGAAGAGATAAGCATACTGCCAATGGTAGAAGGCGGATGAATACAATAATAATAGATGATAGATAATTTATTAATATAATTTGATTATTTATTTTATAAGAACAGTTAACAAACCTTAAAAACGATCAATGCCAAAATAAGATACATGAGTCAAAATGTCTCAGAGAGAGGAAATGACTCCCCACGATCGTCTAATGGCGGCATTTGAGCTCAAAAAACCGGACCGCGTTCCTGTAACCTCCTTTGTGAGGGAATGGTGCGTCCGTCAGGCCGGGTTCAAGTTCTCTGAAGTGATGACCAATGCAGAGAAATACGTTTACTCACAGCTTTACGCGATAAGAAAGTTCGGCTACGACATGGTTTTGGATCTATTAGCTGTGCATGCCGAGTCTGAGGCCATGGGCAACGTGCTCAAGATACCTGTAGACGCGCCTCCCTCTATTGACGTCCCAGCGGTAAATGAGTACTCTAAGGATCTCCCTAAGCTGAAGATACCACATCCAAGGAAGGATAGTCGTCTGCCCCTCATACTTAAGGGGATCTCTCGGATGAAGAAGGCTGTTGGCGGGACTCTACCCTGGTCCTTTTTGTACCTGTGGTTCTGCTCGCGGTGATAGGTCCTCCCTTTGGCTACCTGCTCTATAGGAAGGGCTGGCCTATTTGGCTGGTAGGTATAATTCAGTATGCCATATTTCTCATCGCGATTTATGTAGGTCTGATGTACCCGTTTAAGATGTCCGTCGAAGCTTGGTATGTCTTCCTTGCAATCGTCGGAATCTTGGCAGCATGTCTGCCAAACTGGCTTTACTCCGAACCTTCAAACTTCATGATGTTCTTGTACATGGCTACAGGAGTGGTCCTCCTGTTCCTAGGGGCTCTTGTAGGCAACTTCCCCATAACGGACTATCCCGCGCTATTGTTCTACGACAAAGCGCTGACTCCTAGCGGGTGGTTCTACCCCGGAATAACTATGATGGTCTCCTGCGGCGCCCTGACTGGCATGCACGTATTCTGGATAGGCGCATACACCTGCAAGCGATTCCCGGAGGAGAGGTGGGTAAGGATCATCGGTTACGGCGGCGAAGTCCTTGAAAGCGTTGGTCTCTGGACTGCGTTCCTGGCGATGCTTGTACTCCCGGTCAGCACATACATTCCTGCATTGAAGGCTGGCTGGACTGCTGCATTTGGGATTGGATTTGCCAAGATCGTCGGAGCAATAATGCCCTTCGCAGATCCTACTCTGCTAAAAGTATTCGGCATGTGGGTTGTGATGGTCTTCATAATGAGCACTTTCTACTCGGGCTTCAGAAACATGCGAGTCTTGGGGATAGAATTCGTCCAGTTGGTGACAAAAAGGAAGATAACGAGGTACGTCTCGGCATCAAGGTGGATCGCAGCAATAATTACGGCTTTTCTGGTCATAGGTCTGGCGCTAAGCGGTGCATACCTGCAAATCTGGGCGCTATTCCCGATACTTTCCACATCGTTGGCTGTCTTCTCCTTTATAATCGTCGGGGAATGGTGCAAACTACATGACAAGAATCCGATATATTGGAGGATTGCGATGCTGGTAACACTCCTTGGCATATCGCTCCCGGCATCCATCTACGGCGCATGGTGGAATTACAGCGCAGGAGCGGTCGTTCCTGGGACCGTCTCCCTAATCGCCGCAGTAGTCACGCTGATATACGTGTTTGAGTGGGCCAGGCGCAGGTGGAGGCGGGGCTACACGCCTGAAGAGAAGGAGAAGTTCCTTAAGTTCGAGGAATTCTAAAATACCTCTTCTCTTTTTTCTTTTTGGTGAGAAATATGACACCAAAAGAACGCACATTCAGAATTTTGAATCGCGAAAGCGTCGACCGTCCCTCCGTCCTTTCGGCGACCCAGACTGGAACTTGTGAACTGATGGAGGTCTCGGGGGCTTATTGGCCTGATGCAAGCTTTGATCCAGATCTCATGGCAAAATTGGCTTCTGCCGCTCACACCGTGGCTGGTCTCGAGGGTGTCCGTATACCCTTCTGCCTCACGGTCTTGGCCGAATCGATGGGGTGTATAATAGATCGGGGCAGGAACGATCGCCAGCCCGCGATCGCAAAAACCCTCTACGACCAAGGCAAGACCCCTACTGCTGAAAAGATCCTGGAAAGCGGAAGGGTCCAGACAATCTTCGAAGCCATGCGCAAGATTAAAGAGATGAAGTTCAACGTCCCTCTCATCGTGGGATTTGAAGGTCCCACCACATTGGCAGGTCACCTTCTCGGTGTGGAGCGCCTCTGCCTAATGATGATCAAAAAACCAGACGAAGTCATGAAATACATGGCTGCTGCGGAGGAGGCTTGCATAATTTACACTAAAGCCCTCGTGAAGGAGGGCGCGGATATAGTCGCTCCCGCTGACCCCACCGCATCGCCTTCTGTTCTGAGCCCGAGGATGTTCGAGAAGTTCTCCAAAAATCCCCTCAAAAACGTCGCAAGCGTGGCGGGAAAGTCAATCCTGCACATATGTGGGAACGCCACGCCCATTCTGAACCATATGGCTGACTGTGGTTTCTCTGCTCTGAGCATAGAGGAGAAGGTTGACTTGTCAACCGCAAAATCCATCCTCAAGGACAGAAGTGTTGCAATTGTTGGGAACATCCCATCTGCAGGCGTTCTCTTGACAGGCACCGAGGAGGAGGTCTTTAAGGCCTCAAAGCAGGCGATAGCTTCAGGGGTTGACATCCTGGCACCGAGTTGCGGGATAGCACCACGCACACCCACAAGAAACCTCAAGGCTATGGTCAGGGCTGCCCTTTCTCCTTAGGCTGGACCCTCAGGACTTCCGGCATTTCCAATTCTGCAATGGTTGCGGCTATGGGGATCGGGTACCTGACCCCTGCGTTGTGCGTCTTTTCCAACCCCTCCACAACTTTTTCTAAGTGTCTGAATGGTATGACCATGGCTATCTCGTCGTCCGAAGTGTGCCCGAACCTCCTCTCCCCGTAACAAGCAACGACCAACTGTGGCTTCTGGGTGTTGTAAGCCTCAGCAATGCCATCTCCACATATACCTATATCGCCTATGGCACCGAAGGTGAGCCTCTCACCAGTCGCATAGACCGCCCCGTTTATGAGCCTCATCATCTGAGCGCCGTTGCCGTATATTATTATCAGGTCAGGCTCAACCTCGAGCCCCTCCAGAGGTCCGACCACAAACCCCTCTCTTCTTTCCTTGATTTTAGGCACAGAATCCGCAAACTTCTTCGCAACTTCTTTATCCTTAACATATCCGAGCTTTGTGAAGATCTCCCCACTCTGAAAACTTTCATCAAGCTCTCTCAGCCCAAGGACCGAACATCCAAGCACACACTCGGCGTCCTCCGAGAATACCGTCCAGGTCCACCCATAAAGCCTTGTAGTATTTATTATCTGACAGATGGTCAGCCTCTTTCTCGGCCTCCTCATAGCCTTAAGCATTCCCTCTGTTTCTGCCCTAGTTTTCAAAAACTTTATACCAACCACCCTGGACTTGGGTTTGACATACCTGTAGATCTTCTCTGCCGCCTCTTTCATGTCCATCACTCTGTCCCCTCCCACCATCCTCTTATATAGCTCAACTGTTCATCGGTCATTTTGTCTATTCTGATACCCATCATTTTGAGTTTTAGCCTCGCTACAGTCTCGTCTATCTCCCTTGGCACGTCGTAAACTGCCGGCCTCATACCCCCTGCATTTTTCAGCAGGTACTCAACCGAGAGTGCCTGGTTGGCGAAACTCATATCCATCACCTCGCTGGGGTGTCCCTCTGCGGCGGCAAGATTCACGAGCCTCCCCTCTGTCAGCAGGTACAGCTTTCTCCCATCTCTCATGGAGTACTCCTCGACAGAGTCCCTTATCTTTAACTTACCAACCCTTAACTCCTCTAACCCCTTCAGGTCTATCTCGACATTGAAGTGCCCAGTATTAGCCAAGATCGCGCCGTCCTTCATAACCTCGAAATGTTCCTTCCTTATGACGTTCTTGTTCCCAGTGGCGGTCACAAAGATATCCCCAACTTTTGCAGCCTCCTCCATTGGCATGACGTCAAACCCGTCCATGACCGCCTTTAAAGCCCTTATGGGGTCGACCTCTGTGATCACCACATGTGCGCCCATGCCCCTCGCTCTGGCTGCGAGGCCCCTGCCACAGTGTCCATACCCTGCTATAACGAATTTCTTTCCTGCCAGGAGCACATTGGTTGCCCTCATAATACCGTCGATAGTGCTCTGGCCCGTCCCATAAACGTTGTCAAAATCCCACTTTGTTTCTGCGTTGTTGACTGCTATTATGGGATACTTAAGGATCCCCCGATCTGCCATAGCCTTGAGCCTCATAACACCGGTTGTAGTCTCCTCCGTGCCCCCTATTACCTTCAGGTTCCACCTCCCCGAATGGATCTCGGTCACCAGATCGGCACCATCATCCATAGTTATTGAAGGCTGATGTTTCAGGACCAAGGCAATACAGTTGTAATACTCCTCTTTTGTCTCGCCTTTCCATGCGTAGACATTCACCCCCTCAACAGCCAGAGCCGCCGCGACCTCATCCTGTGTTGAGAGGGGATTGGACGCAGCGAGGGCAACGCTGGCTCCACCTGCTTTGAGAGTCCTCACCAACACACCGGTCTCCTTCGTCACATGGAGACACGCACCAATCCTGATGCCTTCAAAGGGCTTTTCAACGGAGAACCGCCTTCTAATTTCCATTAAGACGGGCATGTGATCCTCTGCCCATTTAAGTAAATTTTTTCCTCTCTCTGCCAACCCGATATCTCTCACCATGTAGTCCATAAAGGGCACCTAACTACGTTAAATAATTCAGGGTATAAAAATATGGATATGCGTATAAAGATATGGATATGTAAATGTTAAGTTCTGGGCCTCCTAAAGCACAATGCAAATCACTCACATTGCAAAATTCCTCAAAACTCAGAACAGGGCCTCCGCATCCCCCTCACATTAATTCGATCTCTGGGATTTTGCCTTTGACATTTCTATTATTTTTTTGTCAAGGGGGATTTTGTCCAGCTCTAGGACGGGTATCCTCAGCATGCTATCGTCTACCGACATCTCCTTTATAGGGAGCATCCTCTTTATCCAATTCTCTCTGATGTTCTCCTCCAATTCTGGGTCTGAAACCATCGGAGTGAAATACTTCTTAATCAGACTGAGCAGCTCATTATCTTTGATCCATTCCTCAGCCTTTACTGTGTGAGTCTCATCTAAAGCTAGCTGAAGATCTGGTGTTATTGATTTTCCAGACGAGAGCCCCTCAATGGATCTGTTACCCAGAGTTATAGTTATGTAAATGTAATGCAAGAATTCATGTGCCAAACATGCCCTTAGAAGATCCTCTCTGGCAAAGAGAAGGAATGGCAGCGTCACCTCCACACATATCCTAAATTTCTCATTCAACCTTTGGATCTGGGTTGAGGCGTATATTACCGTTTGAGAGAAGCCGTCGGGGTACTTCACTATAACGAGATTCGGGTCGAAAGATACCGGTGGGTAATCCAGACCGAAAGCACTCTCAATCGAGGAGATTGACCTTTCAAGTGTAGGCAGCCTCTCGAAGAAACTCCTTAGGATTTCGTCACCTATCCTCCCCTTCTCATGCGCCTCATTAACTCTGTTGAAGTAAAGTTCGCGCTCTATCGGCATTTTCGACACTCTAGATTGGTACCGGATTCTCCATGATCCCTGACAGTAGCCTTACGCCGGACTCAATGTCGCTTTTGGAAACGACCTCGCTGAAGCTGTGAACGTACCTGGCTGGGATCGCTATGCAGCCAGATGGAACACCCTCCCTGGAAAGTTGTATCGCTGTTGCGTCCGTGGTCCCACCCTCCAGCACCTCAAACTGGCACCTTATGTTTAGCCTCTCCGCCAAATCTGTCAACCAGCTCACGACCATAGGGTTTGCTATAAGCCCTCCACCTAATGAGTCTCTCCTACCGTCCGCAACAACAAGAACGGGACCCGCCCCGAGTTTAACAGGGGCTTCGCTCTCCCCGATCTCAGGGTGGTCCCCTGCGATGGTTGTGTCTATCGCGACTCCTAAGTCCGGTCTCACCAGAAAAGAACTCACAGTTGCGCCCCTAAGCCCGACCTCCTCCTGCACCGTAAATACCGCCACAATCCTGTTTACGGGGTTTGCCTTCTTCAGAGCCTCCATGAGCATGTAGCAGCCCGCCCTGTCGTCCATCGCCCTTCCAACTATCAATCCGTTCTCGAGCTCTGTAACTCCCCTCTCTACAGTTATTGGGGTGCCGACCCTCACACCGTACTTGACCAATTGGTCTTTGGTGGCACCGGTGTCCACAAACATTTTGTCATAAGTCACCAATTGCTTCCTCTCGTCTTCTTTCATCACATGTATTGCCTTGCAACCTATTGTGCCGCTTAGCCTCTTGTTTCTTCCATGAACTTGAACCCTCTGCCCGAGGAGAACGTGATCTGGGACTCCTCCGACCTTTGCAAATCTGATAAACCCTTTTTCGTCAATATGTTTCACTATCAGTCCAATTTCGTCTATGTGGGCCGTTATCATAATTGTTTTAGATCCTTTGCCCTTATGGGCATACAGATTCCCAAATGCGTCCTCCTCTATTTTATCTACACAACCCTCAAGCTCTCTCTTGATGATCTCAGCTATGCCATACTCAAACCCCGATATGCCCGGAGCTTCGCTCACCTTTCTTAAGAGGTCCATCTCCAAACTTAACACCTGCCACTAAGGATTGATAAATAATCCAAGTATTTAGTGTTTAGCATATTCATACTCCTGTGATTCAGCTCTCACTCTCAATCTTGACTTCTATCTCCTCGTCGCCTATTTTCACCCTGAACCATTTAATGTCCTTTCTATTTTCCTTCGCATTTGGCATTAAAGTCTTGAGATCGCCTTTGAGGAATGGAACGGCGATCTGGGGGAAGAGAAGGTAAGTTAGCGCGTCCTCCTCTTTTTTGAAGAAGTTCCTAACATCCTCGGGGATGTCTTTGAAAGACAACTCTTTCGGAGGGTCCACCGGCTTGACCCTGTCCATCAGTTCTCTGCTGATCTCGCCCGGCGGTCTGCCGTAAAAACCCCTTACGTAATTCTCCAGCTCCTTTATCAACATCCCGTACCTTACACCTGTTATCACGTTCATGACAGCCTGCGTTCCTACAATCTGGCTCATAGGAGTGACCAGAGGCGGATATCCAAGGTCTCTCCTGACTATTGGGACTTCCTTTAGAACCAATTCCAACTTTGAAAGTGCGTTGTATTCCTTGAGCTGAACCACCAGGTTAGAGAGCATTCCCCCGGGTATCTGGTGCCTCAAAGCCCTTGGGTCGATCCTCTCTGTGGCATCTGAAGTGTATCCTCTGTATTTCTCTCTAACACTTTCAAAATAGTCTGCACACTCGTTTATCAGCTCGATGTTCAGGTGCGCCAGATGCCCAGTACCACGTAGTGCCTCGTATATTGTCTCTATGGCTGGCTGAGACGCTCCAAAGGCAAAAGGAAACAGCGCCGTATCTATGAACTCGGCGCCCGCCTCTATGCCCTTCATATAAGACAGAGACGCCAAGCCGCAAGTGTAGTGGCAGTGGAGCCCGACAGGCAAACCCGTCTCCTTTCTTATGCCCCTCACAATATCGTAGGCTACCCTCGGCGCCAGAAGCCCCGCCATGTCCTTTATCCTGATGGCGTCCACTCCCAGCTCTGCTATCTTCTTTGCCACCTCTATGAAGTGGTCAACTGTGTGGATTGGGCTTATGGTGTAAACCACGTCTCCGTGAACCTCTGCGCCCACACTCTTCGCAGAGGAAACTGCCTTCCTCAGATTGTTGACGTCATTCAAGGCATCAAATATTCTGAAAACGTCCACGCCGTTCTCGAATGCTTTTTTCACGAACTCTTCAACAACTTCATCAGGGTAATGTTTGTAACCAACAAGGTTTTTCCCCCTCAGTAGCATGACTACCTTTGTCCTCTTCAGCCCTCTCTTTATTCTCCGGAGTCTGTCCCAAGGATCTTCGTTTAAATACCTCATACACGCATCAAAAGTGGCCCCACCCCAGGCCTCGAGACCATAAAAACCTACCTGGTCCATCTTCTCCAACACTGGTAATATGTCTTCAATCTTTACCCTCGTGGCAAATAGTGACTGTTGCCCGTCCCTAATTGTCGTGTCTATGACTTTGAGCAACGCGTACACCAACGGAATGATTAAAAAGGTCATGTGCATTTAAAAATGTATTGCTTCACATTTTGAAAAACCAGTCCAAAGGCGCTGAAAGTGAATTCTCACCAAAATTGAACATTAACTTGTGAATAGAAAGACATATTAGCTTCGTTCCGATCTCCATCACGAGACGAGGATCCTTGGCTAAATTGTCTTGGCAAGAGATCTTGGGCCTCATCCAGGAGCTACGGAAAAGGGGCTTCGAAGTTGTGGGTCCGTCCTCAGAGGGCGGGGTTGTAAAATTAGTGCCACTTGAAGATGAAACAAAGCTTGAGACCGATTATGTGAGGACACTAAATTCACCAAAGGATTTTCTACTTCCCGACAAGGAGAGGCTCTTCAGATACAAGAGCACTGCAACGATAACATCGTACGGTCTGAAGATAAGGTTTCCCACGGTCGAGGGACCATGCCCAATCACCATAGTTCCGGAATACTCGCCCCCAAGAGGCAAGCTTGCGTTCTTCGGGATCCACCCATGCATGGTAAACTCGATAAGATACCTCGACAAAGTAATGCTCTCTGATCCTGCTGACCCGTACTACAAGGCGAGGAGGGAGGGCCTATTTATTGCAGTCCTCGAATGCGCTGAGGGGGACGAATACTGCCTCTGCAAGAGTGTGGGCGGCGACAAAGTACCAAAAGGGTATGCGGACCTCTCCATAAGGAAGGAAGGAGACTGCTTCGTTGTGAAAGCAAGATCTCCAATTGGGAGCGGTCTTCTGATGGAGGAAAGCACTGAAGAGGTCGAGGAAATCTCACCAAAGATGAAGGAGGAGTATCTCATCGATGCCAAGGACGAAGAGACCATAGAGACCAAAGATCCAGCACCCCTCTTAGAGGGTTGCACGCTCTGCTCATCCTGCACCGTTGTTTGCCCAACTTGTTACTGTTCCGATATACAGGACCGGTTCAGCCTCATGGACCCGAGCAATGTAGAGAGGGTTAGGGTGAGAATGTCTTGCCAAAGGAGGAGTTACAGCAGCATAGCCGGCGGCGTGATCTTCTTGAAGACGAAAAATGACCGCTTCAAGTGGCGAATGAAGCACAAATTCCCATTCTCGGAGAAGATGTACGGAATGCCAGGCTGCGTGGGCTGCGGAAACTGCATAGCCTTCTGCCCCTCAAGGATCGACTTTAGAACCTTCCTTGGAAGGAGGGTCGCCTGATGTCTATTGAGTACAACCCGTTCCTCCCCAGACCTGCGATTGTAAACGCGGTGAGGGATGAGAGCCTTGAAACAAAAACTCTCAAAATTTCGCTGATCAACTGGAGGGCGAATTTTTTACCGGGGCAGTTCGTTCAATTATTGTTGCCCGGTGTTGGGGAGGCGCCTTTCTGCATAGCCTCCTCGCCGAGCGACTCAAAACATATAGAATTGACAATAATGAGGAGAGGCTTGGTCACCAATGCTGCCCACTACATGAGACCTGGCGACGCGGTAGGGATAAGGGGGCCATTTGGAAGACCGTTCCCAGTGGAGAACTTCAAGGGAAGAGACCTTGTATTGGTTGCAACAGGGATCGGGATAGCAGCGCTCCGCTCTCTTATACTCTACACAATCGAAAACAGAAAAGATTTTGGGGATATCACACTTCTTTACGGCGCAAGGTTTGTTGAAGACTTGGTTTACCGCGACGAGTTGAGGGGCTGGGCTGAGAAGATAAATGTCATAGTTACTCTGAGTAAACCCTCGGAAAAATGGAATGGCCTTAAAGGCAGGGTGACCGACCACCTTGGCGCGATCAACCTCGGAAAGGGCTCATTGGCTGTGATCTGCGGCTCGCCAGCCGTCATGGTGAGTGTTGCGCAGTCTCTGATTGGTAAGGGACTCGACCGCAGAGACGTTTACCTGTCCATGGAGCGGCACATGAAATGCGGGATAGGCAAGTGTGCCAGGTGTATGATCCCTGGGGGCTTTCTGGTGTGCAAGGACGGCCCCGTCTTCAGCGCTGGTGAGATAAGCCTAGAGGAGGTCGGTGAGTGACATGAAACTGGCATTTTACTCCTTAACCTCCTGTGAAGGTTGCCTGACCACACTGATAACTAAGCTGGGACCTGACATAGAGGGTTTATGGAACAACTTCGACATAGACTACTTCAAGCTGGTGAGGGAGCCAGTAGGAGGGAGCAAGTTCCCAAAGGCGGACATAGCATTCGTGGAGGGTGCAGTGGTCACGAACCTCGACAGGGAGCATCTGCAGGAGATCAGAAAGAGTTCTAGGTTTGTTGTTGCCATAGGCACTTGCGCATCCACTGGAAACATAGCCTACACCGCCTCAAGGAATGTAAAATTAGGGAAGAAGGCCCTTTCAGTGTTGGAGGTTAGGGAGGCTGAGCCCCTCTCTTCTGTGATCGCTTTGGATTATGAGCTCAACGGTTGCCCGGTGAATGCCGCCGAGTTTATAGACGGGCTTCTCAGGCTTGTGAACGGACTTGAACCCGTCCAGCCAGACTTCAGCGTCTGCTACCAGTGCAAGTTAGCAGGTAACGCATGCCTCCTAGATAAAAAGCACATCTGCCTCGGTCCTATTGCGATGGGTGGATGCGAAGCCGCCTGCACCTCAGTTGGGTCCCCCTGCCTGGCCTGCAGGGGACCATACATCGAGGCAGACCTAAAGGCATACTTCAAAACACTGGAGAATAAGGGGCTGAAGGTTGAGGACGCAAAACCCTTGCTTCGGATGTTCATGGGGAAGAAGATAAAGGAGGTTCTCAAAGAGTGAGCGACAGCATCTTGATAGATACCGGGGATCTTCGCTTCATAGAGGGCCACGGACAGCTGGTTGTGAAGAGCCACGGCGGAAGGATCGAGGCGGAGTTCCACAATTTGGAAGGACCCAGATTTCTCACAAAATACATGAGGGGAAAGCCGGTCGAACTGGCCCCAAGGGTCGCGTCTAGGATATGCGGATTATGCTACACAGTCCATTCTATAAGTTCCGCAGAAGCTGTAGAGAGAGCTCTCGGTATGAAGATTTCAGAGGATGTGAAAAAACTCAGGAACGTACTTTACATGGCAAACAACCTCAGGAGCCACCTAATACACCTGCTCTTCCTTTCAATACCCCCGGTGGAGGGCTTGATCAGCGCCCTCAGGATGAGAGACATGAACATCGTCAGGATGGGCGCCAACATCCTCAGCAAAGCGACAGAGCTCATAGAGGTTTGGGGAGGGAGATCAGTCCACGTCCCCAACGTCATTGTTGGCGGGTTTGGGAAGGCAATAAAATGTAAGGAGTTACTCCGCCCCATACACGACCTGGCAATGCTCTCGAATGATGCTGAGCAGCTGGTTAGGTATGCGCTCAACTTGGAACTTCCTGAGTTGGAGAGATACCGGATTTTGGCAGCTCTGAAGAGACCAGGATCATACCCAATCTATGCAGAGGAGGCTAATGTTGCCTTCTCGGATGGCTCTGCACTTTCTCCATCAGAGTACTATGAGGGCCTCGAAAAAGTCTCGAAGGATTACTCAACCTCCAAGCACGTCTATTTCAAGAAGTCTGAGATCACCGTTGGGGCTCTCTCCAGGATAATGCTGAATAAGAGGTACCTTAGCAGCAGGGCCAGGGAGTTGGCTGAGGAGGTGGAATGGGGTCTGAACCCCTTCCTGAACATAAAGGCGCAGGCCATCGAAGTCCTGCACTACATGGACGAACTAATCAGTCTGGGTGGGGAACTGGCAGAGATACCCCCTGAAAACCTAAAGCCTGAGGACATCAAGGCGCACAGGGACAGGGGTACAGGATTTTTTGTGGCCGAAGCTCCCCGCGGTACACTCTGCCATTACTGCGAGATTGAGGACTGGAAGGTAAAAGACTACCGAGTTTACACACCCACCGCAATAAACTCGAAGAGCATAGAGAACGATGCTGTAGAGCTTGTCAAGAGGTTCAAACCTATAGGCAGCCAAAAGCTGAGATTCATACTTGAGGACATGGTCAGGTCCTATGACCCGTGCCTCTCCTGTGCGGTCAGTCTAGACATCTACGAGTAACCTTAATTAATTAGGAGATCCAACAAAACCTTAAAACCCAGCCCCCATAACTCATGAAGTGAGCACAATGGATTCTGTTGACTGCGCTGCCTTTAAGAGGCTCCTCGAGGTGGGGAGCGGCGGAAACAAATTCATAGCAGTCTTCACCGCAAGCTGGTGCGGGTATTGCAGGAGCCTTATCAGAGAGCTAGAACAGGCTAATTCTGACTTTCGCTTAATATTAGTGGATATATCCGATGAGGACTGCTGGGACGATTTTGGTATAGAGCTAGTACCAACAGCAGTCCTCTACAAGGACGGAAAGGAGATCAGGAGGGTAAGTTCGCCGGAAGGGCTGAGGCTAAGAGACCTAAAAGCGCTTCTTTTGTCCTCGCGTGAGGAATAAGAAGGCAAATAGTGAAGAAAAACCTCCCAGTGAGGATAGGCATATATACGGGAAGGAAGGCGACACCACGAAGCCAAAGTACCCCATGATTATCGGTCCCAAAAGTTCTCCCAGACCTATTGAAGACTCGAAAATGCCCGCGTACAGCCCCCTGGAGGGAAGCGAGAGCATCAATACGAGCGAATGGGAGTACAAAAGACCGAGCGATAAGCCTAGTATAGAAGCAGATGCGAAAAGACCGATCTCTGAGGGACTAGCCCATGATATGAACATAGACAAACTCAGCAGCGCCATGCCGACCGGCATCGTGGTGCTCCCCACAAATGAAATTGCCCTTGAAAAGAAAAAGAAGACTGCCGTCCTAACCATCCCGACTGTGCCGATTAGATATCCTATCATGGATGGAGAGATCCCGTTCTTTGTTGCATAAGAGGGGAATAGTGAGAAGAAGGAGAGGATGGAGAAGCCCCAAATTAACATCACGTAAGACACTACGAGTATCAAGGACCTAGAAGGTCTGGCACTTGAAATCTCTTCTGGGTCTGAGTTGCTTATTTTTAAGGAAAAGAAGGCGCCTACCCCGGCTACCATCATAAACCCTACCAAAAAGAAGAGGTAGGTGAGGTCAATAAAATAGACCATCAGTCCCATGATCATGGACCCTAGCATGTATCCCGAGCTCCATGAAACACTGTAAAGTCCAACAGCCCTATTTCGCGATACACACCTCGAAATGTCACCAACGAAAGCCTCTGTAGAGGGCCAGACCATGGAAAAGGAGATCCCCTCCAGTATTCTGAGGATGGCGATTTGCTCTAAACTTGTCGAAACCACATACAGGAAAGATGTAAGAAGGTAGAGCAGTATGCCAGATAAAATGAGTGGGCGCCGTCCAATCCTATCGGACATCCTGCCAAATATAAATGGTGCAAAAACATAAGGCAGGGCCACAAGGGTCCCTATGATGCCGAGCTCCAACTCATTAGCCAAGAACTTTAGAGTTGCAAATAGAGGCACGAGGGGGGTCATTATGCCAAAGCCTACGGATATGGCGAATACGCCTATGTAGAACCGAGTGAACAAGGGATCCATATCCGACCACCCCGCATCAGCCCTCCAGAGCGAGATGATCAGAACAGAGAGCCTGTTTTTATATTTTCAGTTTCAGGCGTTTCCCCCTTCAATATGGCTTAATTTTAGCCAAATGCTCCGAGTCCGCTTTAACTCTCTCGGCGGGAAGTCCCCATCCGGCAGGGTGGGGAGGTCACTTCAAGAGCACGCTTAAAAATCTGGGTATTGATTATCTCATCAATTTTCAGCTACGTCGATCATTAATCATCAATTATCAACCCTGCGCATTTCTAAGCCAGTTTCTTTTTGCCTCTCGCCAAAGAGGTGAAAACTCCGAGGGCGCACAACACCCCAAAAATCAGGAAGGCAACATGTATTCCCGCAACAAAATCGCCCAAACTGCGAGGCTTTAGGATCTCTGATCCCACAAAGACAGAAAGTACAAGGGTAGCCAATGCTATGCTGAATGTCTGCCCCAATGTTCTCATAGTTGAAAGTGTGGCTGAGGCTACCCCAAACAATTCCCTTCCAACAGAGGACATTATCGCGTTTGTGTTTGGAGAGCTGAACAGAGCAAAACCAATCCCCATCAGAATTAGGATCACGACTATGGAAAGAATTTCTGTCTCAACATTTATTGTCGAGAGGACAAATAGACCGATGGCATTCAGAGCTATCCCCACCGAAGCTACCTTGCTTGGATCAATCCTGTCCGACAACCAGCCCGCCAATGGCGAGAGCAAGGCTTGCACCACAGGCTGCACCATCAATATTGTCCCGGCAACCTGAGGGGTGAACCCCTTGATGACCTGAAGATACAGGCTGAGGAGAAACGAGAGTGCATAGGTCGCTGCGTAGTTTATTAGGGCAGATAGATTGGAGAGCGAAAACTTCAGGTTATTTAAAAAAAGTCGGACATCTAGCACGGGGCACTCGGTTCGCCCCTCCCAGACCACAAGGCAAACCATAATTAAAACGCCCATCAAAAGAGCATAGATAGGTGGGCTATAAAACCCGCCGCCGTAGGACGAGACCGATAGCGCCCCCCACATGATTGCCGCCAGCGAGGTTCCATAAAGCAAAGATCCAAGGATGTCGAATCGCTCACCCGGGGTGCCCATACACTCTTGCCTGAGGCGCAGTGACAGCAGTAATGTGAGGAGGCCCACGAGCACATTCACGGAAAATATGCTTCTCCACCCAAACTGTTGTGTCAAAATCCCCCCGATAAAAGGGCCCAATGCTATAGAGGTGTATACTGAGGCAACGTTTATTCCCAGAACCTTTCCCCTGTCCTGCGGCGGGAAAACTGAGCTCAATATTGCCACGGAGGTCGCGGCAAGCATCGCTCCTCCTATGCCCTGAAAGATCCTAGAAGTGATCAATATTGTGGCGGAGTTTGCGACAGATGCAAGGAATGATGAGGCGGTGTACACAACCAGCCCCAGAAGAAAGACCCTCTTTCTACCCACAATGTCCGCAACTTTACCCAAGGGTAAAAGGAAGATGGCTGTGGTGAGAAGAAAGGAGGTTTGAACCCATCCCAGCATCACTGTGTCAAGACCTAGCTCAAGCCCTATGTTCGGCAACGCAATGTTTGTGGCAGAGGATATAAAAGGCGTCAGGAATGATGCAGAAGTTGTTGTCAGGATCGCTACTATTTTGACTTCCCTTTGTAGAGACCCTTGGGGGAGGCCTTGCATACCATGATTTAGCTCGCACCCAAGTTTTTAAGGTTGCTGAGGCGAGTCCTTCATTCTCTCGAAGGGAACGTTAAACTCCTCAGCACTTACTATCTCATCGAGCCTCTTCTTTGCCCTCACAATTTTGACCAATCTTCCCATAAGATCTATGTCCTTGCGCGGATACCCTAACGCCAGCATCGCTACGACGCGGTATCCCTCAGGGATCTTCAACAACTCCTTCACTTCCATCTCGTCAAAACTGCCCACCCAGCATGACCCTAGGCCTTCATTCGTTGCCGCGATGACCATATTCTGGAGCGCAATGGCAGTATCTATCGCGTACCATTTAGGCGATAGGTGCTCGTTTCCACACCCCACTATTACGACAGGAACCTCCGCAAGGAATCTTGCAAATCTTCCGGCTGAGAGAGCCCTCCTCTTTTCCTTATCGGTAACAACAATAAAATGCCAAGGTTGTAGGTTCATTGCCGATGGGGCCAGCCTTCCCGCCTCCAAAATCCGCTCCAAGACCTCCCTAGGGACTGGATCCGGCATATAGGACCTAACCGACCGCCTTGTGATTATAGCCTCTAATGCGTCCATCAAATTCACCTACTCTTTGAACCTGGATGTTCTTTTTCTTGCACTCATGCTCCTATTCCCTAATCTCTATTCCTTTTAGTCTGCCTCAGTATTCATTAATCAATTTTTAGGCACTTTGAACTTAAAGGTTGGGGTGGAGCCACTCAATTTAATTAATTCAATACATGATTAATTTTCTAAATATTAGGGAAATGCGAACTCGCAACGCACGCCATGTTGCTTGCAGAGCGCCTCAAGCCGGGCGAACTGTTCACGCAGTGAGTGCCTGCGGTTGAATTCGTCTTCTCCCATAATCGTCTTCAATCGCCGAATGACTGTTGGTTTGATGTTCAAGCGGTCGTATATTATCTTGCTCTTTGTCTTTGCTCCAAGGCGGACGATGCGTTCCATCTCATCTGGGGCGTCGTTGTACCCGGGTATAATTGGTCCATAAAAGATCCATGTGATTATCCCAAGCGAAGAGACCGTCTCCAGAGCCGAAATTCTCTCTTCTGGAGGCGGAGCCCCTGGCTCAAACTTTCTCTGGAACTCTTTATCGGTGGATGTGATTGTGAACCCAACATCGATCTTTTTGCCCCTTATTAAGTCAATGTCCCGAACTACCAAGGGCGACTTTGTCTGTATGGACACAGGAAAACCTGCCTCAATCAGAATTGTCAGCGCCCTCCTTGTCACCTCTAGACCCTTCTCAGCCGGCTGGTAGGGATCTGTGGCTGTACTCACCCCGACCACTCCTTTGGGCTTTCTCCTGACCTCCCGCCTCAATATCTCGAGAACGTTTTCTTTAACAAAGACGTCCCGCCCCCATCTCAGACTGGGCATAACATTTCTCATAACGTCTGGCACGTAACAATAAAGGCAGCCATGCCCACAACCCCAATACGGGTTGAATGAATAAGCCAGCCCAGGTAAGGTACTCCTTGAAAGTGCTGTCTTGCAAGGGCGCGACTCTATCAAAGCAAATCGACCCTTTTCAGGTATTCATCAATTCGCCTTTGGAGAATAGAGTCCTTGAGTATGCGGCTCTTCTCGACCCAATTCATGGGAGGGACAACCATGAATTTCTTGATGTGCAGGAGGGCTGACCTGAGCCCCTCAAAGACCGCAGGCTTGGTCTTTAGCATTGATCTTACATTCTCCCTAACGAACCAGACCCCTAGCGGGAGGGGGAACTCTGGCATTATCTCCCTGATAACAACTACTGTGGCTTGCCTCCTTATTGTCTTTAGGAACTCAGCAACCGCGAGCCTCGTTGCGAAGTAGCATCCTCCTATCTCGGGGTATGTGGTCCTTCCCCAGTAACTCTCATAATCCCCGATCACAGAAAAAGACGACGAAGAGGGGTTCCAGAATGTTCCAGGGAACCATGCCTCCATCCACTCAAAGGACCACTTCCCAGGCATGAAGATGGCTGCAAAGTTGTTGTGCATGTAGGAATGGGTGAAGACCAAATATTTGTCAACAGTGTCATACCCCTTTATCTCATCTATGAGTCTTTGAGATATTGCGCTATCCACTGCCGTAATGGACCAACGCGTAGGCACTAGCCTCCTGTTCCTTCTCGTTCCAAAGATGCCCATACTGAATGCCCTTTGTATCTTTGAGACTGGGGTTCCTTTTGCATAGAGATCCATAACTGCGTCTACTGCCCTTAGATCTCCGTCGTAGTACACCTTCTCTATCCTATGATCAACCTTGACCGAAGAGACCTCGAAGTGCTTAAGGGGGGCAGAAGGCCCAAAAGGCTGTGAGTTGTCATCTATCGTGATCGAGCCAAAAGGCAACTTGAGAAACTGGACCTCGGTGTCTGTCGCAGAGGCGCTCATCGCAAGCTCCTGTAGGCTCTCTATGAGCCTGCCCCCCGTCCTGGCTGATTCGATGGGGACTAGGGCCTTCCCCCTTATCAGAGAATATCTGTAGTTCACAATATTCTCAACCCTTTCACCCATCCACCTCTCCGGTAGGTCCATAATCTCCGTGTCCCCCTGCATTGGAGGGACCATGGGGCCGACAAAAACCTTCGGGTATCCGAAGCGACCTACAAATACGGATGGGGGAGAAGATCCCACGAACTCTTTCTTATCAATGACATTCATGTTTTTAACAAGAGCCTTGGCTTTGAGATCGATGGGGCAAACTGATTTGCCGCAGAGGCGGCGTCCTCCTCTACACAGCAAGCACAAAGAGGCTACCTTGGACACCACCCTCAACTTTACGGACTCTGGGAGTATCTGGGCATATCTGTCTTTCATCGAGTATTCTATCGGTCGATTGGTATTTATTTTATTTGGAAGCCGGGCATTCTCTAAAATTTTTTATTGCTTGCAGTAAAAATTGTGTAAAGGGGGCATACACATTGGATGTGGAGCTGCTAGCCTTCGACAGTATGGGCGTCAGATCCATGTGCACATTTGTTGATACTGGTGACCTAAGGGTGATGATAGACCCGGGGGTCTCCTTAGCGCCGAGAAGGTTTGGTCTCCCACCCCATAGGCTTGAGTTTGAGAGGCTCGAAACACTCGCAAAGACCATCACCGAAAAAGCAACAATATCTGATGTAATAATTATAACACACTATCACTACGATCACCATGATCTTGGGGACATAATCCCCCTGGAGATATACGACAAAAAGACTGTTCTCATCAAGGATCCAAAGAGCAACATCAACCGGAGCCAGGGAGACTTCAGGGCACCCCTCTTCCTAGGCATAATCAAGGAAAAAGCCAAGAAGGTGGAGGTCGCGGATGGGCGATCTTTCCAAATTGGTAAGACGAAGATAGAGTTCTCCAAGGCAGTCTTCCACGGCTCGAGCAGTCTGCTTGGATACGTAATAGAGGTCCTGGTGGAGGCAGACGGCGATAGGATCATTCACACATCTGACGTGCAGGGACCTATCTATGAGGCTCAGATGGAATTTTTACTGAATAAAAAGCCCCGATTAATAATTGTAGACGGACCCATGGTCTACATGCTGGGTTACCGCTACTCTTATGAAAACTTGGAGTCCTCCATGAGGAACCTTGGTAAGCTTGTGGAGGGTGGTGTCGAAGAGCTTATCATTGATCATCACTTCTTAAGGGATATGAAGTACTCTCAATACATGAAGAATTTGGAGGAGGCTTACCCAGGGGCAAAGATCTGCACAGCGGCTGAGTACATGGGAAAGGAGGTCGAGTTACTGGAGGCAAGAAGGAGGGAGCTGTACAGGCAAGGTTGCTCTGAGGGAGATTAAGGCACAGGAATAAAAATTTGGCAAAAACTCGACCTGACCGAACTCGAAACAACTTGACTTGGGCACGCGAACTCGCACACAGCTATGTGTGCCTCCCATACGATGAATTTTTCAGCCTTTGCATTCTCATCACAATGGGCGACACCAAGGGAGTTTCAGCTACTGTTGAATAACCTGACATTATCGATCAAGAGGGGTAAACCATATTCAACATCCTAGCAGAATCAGTAACCTTGATTAACTCATGATTAAAATGTGCTCCCAATGAGTTTTTGATTTTTAGCTTCAAAGACACCGTAATCGTATATCCCCAAAATCTTGAACGAGTGTAATCTTCGACCTAAGCGTACTTTTCTGGATTTGCGTCAAACTCTTTCTTACACCCGAGCGAGCAGAAGTAGTACTTCCTCCCTTTGTATTCAGATTTGTACTCTGCAGTCCTTTCGTCAACCACCATCTTGCAGATCGGATCTATCGCCAAACCTATCACCATGATCTATACTCATGACGTGTTATATTACACTTCCTCCCAATTTTGCCTCAATTTTTTGAGCCAGACACCATTTGCGGAGCGTTATAACCCAAAACGTCAAATTTTGGGATGTTGAAATGTTGAAATACTAAAATGGGTTAAATAGTCTCCGTGGGGAAATTTGTTGGGATCCAGGAACATAAAAGACGAGATAAGGATGAAAGTCTGGAGGACAATGATGGAAAGGAATGCCGCCCTCCCGCCCTTTCCGGTCTTCGATAGGATCCCGAACTTTAGGGGTGCCGGCGAGGCTGCCCAGAGGCTGAGGCGTTTAGAGAGATACGAGGGCGCCAAGATTGTCCTTTGCAATCCCGACTCCCCCCAGAGACCTGTCCGAGAAGTGGTCTTGCGGGACGGTAAGGTCCTGATAGTTGCCACACCTAGACTCTCGAGGGGTTTTATGGTGATAGAAAGGTCGGAAGACCCGTTCTACGACTCTACGATAAGGGGTATCATGGAAAGGGGTAAGCCCATTATGCCCGGGGACTGCAGAATTGATCTATTTATCGCTGGCTCGGTAGCCGTCAGCCAGGAGGGGTACAGGCTGGGCAAGGGTACGGCATATTCAGACACCGAGTATAGCCTCTGGAAAAAGGCAGGGTCGATAGACGAAAAGACAATCGCGATAACCACCGTCCATGACCTTCAGGTCTTGGATTATGTTCCAAGAGACGAATGGGACGTGCCCGTAGACTTAATAATCACCCCAACCAGGACGATGTGGACTATGCTGGGATCCAAGAGGCTAGGCATCTGATCCCCCCCTCCACAAATAAAGCCAGGGGATTATTGCCCCTGGGTTACTGATAGGTTTCCCAGCCCCTCCCATCATCCACTCCGCAGGCAAATGCCCGCTCATCTTTGGTAACCAGAATAAAATGCGCCGGAAGGAAAAGCCAGGGGCTTTTCATTTGTCCACACTGCGGAGAGTACAACACAGACCTGAACGGAGCCATAAACATAGCCAAGAAGTTTGAGAGGTCTTTGGGCTATATGCCCTTAGACGGGGCTGCCTGTGAACCAGCCCTAAACCAGCCTGCGCTGGAAGCCCCCCACCCTCAAGGGTAGGGTAGTTCACGTAGTTGTGGTTCTCAGCAATGATCTCAAGTGTACCAATAAAGTTAAAACTCTTAGCTGGCGATCTTTAGGCGATACAAATGCGAAAGAGAGTGGTTATAGGAATAGAGGGGATGCACTGCACAGCATGCGCCGCCTCGATTGAAAAGTCGCTAAGTAGAATAGATGGTGTGCGCAGCGTAGAAGTCAGCTTTGGGTCAAATTCTGCTTTTGTTGAGTATGAGGATGATAAAGTTAACCTCCGGAGAATTGCAAAGGCTGTGGAGGATGCAGGGTACAAAGTGTCGGTAGAGAGGGCTATAATATTTGTCGAGGACATGAGGTGCGCGTCCTGCACAGCTAAGATTGAGGAAGAGCTGATGAAGAATGAGGGTGTCTATGCCGCCAATGCAAACCTAGCAACAAAGGCTGTCGTCGTGGAATATGACCCGAAGATGATAAATCCGAAGCGCTTGAGTGAGGTTATAAAGGACCTGGGCTACACCCCCCTGTTTAAGGAGGAGGCCTTAGGCTCTGATTTAAAAGAAAAAAGGCGCAGGACAGACTTCATCTTTAGCCTCGCACTCGCCATACCAATAACCATCATCAGCATGGCAATGGTACACCTCCCGAAGAGGGAGTTATTGCTATTCGTGTTGACTACCCCCGTCTTGTTGGTTGGCGGCAAGAGCTTCTACGTGGGGGCTTACAAGTCTTTGAGGAGGGGCTACTCTGACATGAATGTCCTCGTGGCACTTGGCGTCTCCGCAGCCTACATTTTCAGCGCGGTCAACACCTTTTTTAGCCATGGGGATGTCTATTACGAGGTTGCAGCGCTGCTAATAACTTTCGTCCTTCTTGGCAGGTACCTTGAGGAGAAGGCAAAAGCTAGGGCGTCGTCTGCCATAAAGAAGCTGATGGAGCTTCGCCCAAAGACCGCAAGGGTCTTGAGGGATGGGAGAGAGCAAGAGGTTTCCACAGACGATGTAGTTGTGGGTGACCTAGTGACTGTAAAACCCGGCGAGTCCATCCCTGTTGATGGGGTGATAGTCTCTGGAAGGGCGACGGTGGACGAGTCAATGGTCACAGGGGAGAGTATACCGCTCGAGAAGAAGGAAGGCGACAGCGTCATAGGGGGGACCATAAACAGGACCGGTCTCATCACCATCAGGGCTACAAAGGTCGGCAAGGACAGTTTCATCTCGCAGATCGTAAGGTTCATGGAAGAGGCGCAGGCAAGGAAGGCGCCAATCCAGAGGTTTGCTGACAGGATTGCGTCCCGCTTCGTACCGGCAGTTGTCGGCACAGCCCTCATCACATTTATCGCTTGGACCCTCTTGGGAAAGCCAGTCAATTTTTCGCTGATGATGGCGGTATCCGTTCTCGTCATAGCTTGCCCCTGCGCTTTGGGGCTTGCCACCCCCACTGCGATAATGGTAGGTCTGGGCAAGGGGGCGGAGATGGGCATACTAATAAAGGGAGGAGAGGTCTTGGAGAAGGTAAGGCAATTGACGACGGTCGTATTTGATAAGACGGGGACACTGACACAGGGGAGACCAAGAGTTGTTAAAATTGTGGACCTCGCAGGGGTTGGAGAGGAAGAAGTGTTAAAGGTGGCGGCCTCGCTGGAGAAGGGGTCTGAACATCCTGTAGCAAAGGCCATCGTCGAGAGGGCTGAGGGCAAGGAGTTATACCGCCTTGATGAATTGGAGGAATTTCCAGGCGAGGGCGTGATAGGAAAGTTACTGGGGAGGCAGGCAATCGTTGGAAGTAGGGCCTTATTCGATAGGCTGGGTGTAAATCTTCGCGGTTATGAAACCATAAAAAGATTGGAAGAAGACGGAATGACGACTGTGGTAACCTTCTATGACGGCAGGGTCATTGGAGTCATAGGGATATTCGACGAGCCGAAGCCAGGAGCGGCGGATGTGGTAAACCAGCTCAAGGGCATGGATCTAAAGGTGATAATGCTGACAGGGGACAACGAAAGGGTTGCAAAGGCCGTCGGAAGGTCGTTGGGCATCGAGAGGTTTTTGGCAAATATTCGACCTCATGAGAAAGCCGGAGTCATAGCAAAACTTCAGGCTGAGGGCGAGATAGTGGCGATGGTGGGGGATGGCATTAACGACGCCCCTGCACTAACCCAAGCAGATGTTGGAATAGCCATCGGCAGCGGGACTGAGATTGCCAAGGAGGCTGGCGAGATAATCCTGACAGGAGGGGGCCTGGAGGGGGTTGTACTCGCTATAGATCTGAGCAACAAGACCATGAGGAAAATAAAAGAAAATATGTTCTGGGCTCTGGTATACAACACATTGGGAATACCTATAGCCGCAGGACTGCTTTATCCAACGCTGGTGTTGAGACCTGAGATTGCAGCCCTAGCAATGTCTCTGAGCTCAGTCTCAGTCGTTTCCAACTCGCTACTTCTCAGGAGGTACAGTCCTCCAGCCAAAAAAGGGGAAAATTAAAGAGGGCGGACTTCCAGATTCTTTAATGGTGTTTTCATGCCATTCAAAATGCGCGAGGTCTACTACTTTCTAAATCCCGGAGAAGAGAATACTGACCTCGTAGTTGAGGCGGTCACGAAGTACATCGAGAGGAGCGAGATAAGGGACGTTGTCGTCGCCAGCACCTCCGGGGCAACGGCTCTGAAGTTCGCCAGGGCACTTAAAGACGAAGCCAGGATAATATGCGTCTCGGAGAGCCCCTTCAGGAGGGAGTGGGGCAATGAATATCCCTGCTTGGACCCAAAGATCAAGGAGGAGCTGGAGAGGCTTGGCGTCATTGTCTTGGACAAGGTTCCTTATGTGCTCCATGGCTCCCTATACGAGACTTCAAAGTACAGTTTCCCAACACCTGAGACGGTTTTCAAGGAGACCCTGTACGCATTCGGGCAGGGAATGAAGGTTGCGGTGGAGGTCGTGCTCTCTGCTGTAGACTGTGGTGTTCTGGAACCCTTTAAGGATGTCATTGGAGTCGGAGGGAGCGGGGTCGGCGCCGACACTGCAATAGTCGTGAGATCTACCTATCCGGGCACGGTCTTCTCCAAGGAGAAAGAGAAGAGGCTCGAGATAAGGGAGATCATAGCCATGCCACTCCAGAAGAAGTGGTGGGACTGAGGGAAAGTGAATTTTCCGTTCAGAAGTGGTCCCACAATAAGTAATTCTAAATTATCTAAACTTTTATTCGCGCCGACCTATACCTCTGCCACCTGTAGTATGTTGCCAGAGCCGAGACCGCGCGTTCGGGGATTGGGTATGATGGTATGGAGAACTCCTCGAGCTTCCGCATCGCCTCATCACATTGCGCACCGCCTACAAAGCTCGTCACCACGGTCTTGTTGCACTTTTGTGCCTCGCAAGCATCTGCTATAGCCTTTGCTATGGCTACCGGATCTGTTATGGCGGTCTGGCAGTACAGAACGATCACAGAGCCAATCCTGTTATCCCTGAGCGCCAGCTCGAGAGATCTGTAGTAGCTCTCCTCGTAAGCCTGACCGGTTAGGTCAACTGGGTTTCTGAAGTTGCCAAAAACTGGCATCAATTTCTTGAACTCTGACTGGAGATCCTCTGGCAGGGGCATAATGTTGACCCCTGCCTCCTCGCACGCATCCGTTGTCATTACGCCGACCCCACCGCCATTTGTGATAATGAGACAATTTTCGTTGGTTGGACATGGCTGCATAGTCATCAGCTTGACCCAATCGAACGCCTGTGCCAAGTCTAAAGCGCGGAGAGCGCCGCTCTGCCTGAAGGCAACATCATAAATTTTATCAGTCCCTGCGAGAGACCCGGTGTGAGAGGCGGCGGCTGATGCTCCTTTTTCAGTTCTACCCGATTTAATCACCACAACAGGCTTCTTCAAGGTTATCCTCTTGAGAGACGACATGAGGCGGCGCCCATCCTTTGCTCCTTCAATGTAGATCAGGACCGCCTTCGTTTCGTCGTCCGAGGCGAAGTAGTCCAGCATGTCTGCCTCATCAAGGTCCGCCTTATTGCCCATACTAACCACGGCAGAGACGCCTATCTTATACAGGTTGGCCCAACCCATCATCGCTATGCCGAGGGCTCCGCTCTGAGTCACAAATGCGATGCTCCCGGGGAAAACCTGGGCAAGCCCAAAAGTTGCGTTCATCCTAGAAGGGGCATAGTACAGCCCAAAGACGTTCGGACCGAGCATCCGAATTCCGTACTTTTTCGCCACCGATAAGACCCTGTCTTCAAGTTCAAAATTGCCTACCTCTCTGAACCCCGAACTTATCACGATCGCCGCCTTTACCCCCTTCTCCCCACACTCCTCCAATATGTCAGGGACATATACAGCGGGGACCGCGATCACCGCCAGATCCACATCTTCTGGTATGAGCTTTACTGAGGTGTATGACTTTATCCCCATGATCTCTGCACCTTCGGGGTTGACGAGGTATAGCCTCCCCTCGTACCCCCCTGTGATGATATTATATACAAGTTCGTAGCCGATCTTCTTGGGACTCCTTGAGGCGCCAATGATAGCTATGCTCCTCGGGGAGAAGAGTGCCTTAAGTTCGCTCATAAGTGGCACCTAATGGTAGATTTACCCCCCAATTATAGAGATAAACTTACCTGAAAGCTCGGCGAGAAAGCCCACGGTTTTAACCGTGGGATGAATCGCCGATAATTTTAAATAATGTTATGGCTACTAATGTAGTTTGATGTAACATGTCCATGCCAGTCCGGATAAAGAAGGACACGATAGAGGAGCTAAAGAGGCTGA
>Ga0080004_1121455_pt1 | contig 48957 bp, 43 predicted proteins | sample WasSprMetagenome_FD_69207 | JGI IMG/M metagenome (GOLD analysis project Ga0080004, IMG submission 69207) | Sulfidic aquatic microbial communities from Washburn Spring, Yellowstone National Park, USA - WS (SPADES assembly) (version 2) | ecosystem: Environmental > Aquatic > Thermal springs > Hot...
TCAAAATCAAATGTAGATATAGGGGCTTCAATATAAAAAGGAATTTTATGGTAATTTGCCAGAACAGCAAGTGAATATGTCCCTATTTTATTTGCTGTATCTCCATTTTTTGCTATTCTATCTGCTCCAGTAATCACAATATCTATTTTCCTTTTACTCATCAAATATCCAGCCATATTATCGCATATAAGTGTATAAGGAATTCTATTTTTTTCAAGTTCCCAGCAAGTTAAACGAGCCCCCTGTAAAACAGGTCTTGTTTCATCAACATATACATGAATTTTTTTACCTTTTTGTTTTGCTACATAAATCGGTGCAAGTGCAGTTCCAAAACCACTTGTAGCAAGACCTCCAGCATTACAATGTGTTAGAATATTCATTCCTGTTTTTATCAATCTACTTCCAAACAAACCAATTCTATAACATGCATCTAAATCTTCTTTATAAATACTGTCTGCTTCTTTCAATAAATTTTCAAATAATTCTCTTTTATCATTTATATTGTGATTATCAATTACTCTTTCCATTCTGTTTAAAGCATAAAAAAGATTATAAGCAGTCGGTCTTGAACTCTTCAAAAAATTAATATCATTCTTAATCCTTTTTTTCAATCTTTCAAATGGGAATTTTTTATTTTCAAGGAAAGAAACAACTACACCATAAGCAGAAACACAACCAATTAAAGGCGCTCCTCTTATTTTCAATTCTTTTATTGCTTCATAAACCTTCTTTACTTTATCAAGTTTTAAAATAACTTCTTTTTGAGGAAGAATTCTCTGGTCTATTATATAAAGGCCATTTTTCCACCAGAACGGTTTTACAGGTATATTTTCCATTTTAAATGCCCGGGTGTAAACAATCTTCACCAACAATTTTCTTTAATTCTTCAAGAAATTCCTCATTTAAATTTATACCAAAATTTCTTGGTTTAATCTTAATTTTTTTACCATTAACAATTATATTTATAAAAAAAGGATAGTCGCCTTTAAATTTCATAAATAAGTTTTTAACCATTTCAAATTTTTCTTCTCCAAGAGGTATTTTAAGGTCAATTTCAACTTTCTTCAAGAACTTTTCCTTTACATTATTCATATTTGCAACATCATCAACAATAATTTTAATTTCTTCTGCATCTTTTTTAAGTTTCCCTTTAACAAAAATTATATTATTTGCTCTTATAAGCGTTGAAAATTCTGCAAAAACATTTGGATAAAAAAGCGCCTTTACTTTTCCATCTATATTTTCTATTTCACCTATTGCCATTTTCTCTGCCTTTTTCTTTGTTGTTGTCCTTTTAATATCAGTAAGAATACCTCCCCATATAACTGTCTCTCCATCCTTTATTTTTTCAATCTGTGAAAATGGCATTGAATAAAGTTTTGTCAAAGGAACATATTTTTCAATAGGATGTCCTGTAAGATAGACACCAAGCATCTCCTTTTCATATGATAAAAGTTTAGTTTGTGGCCATTCAGGTAAAGAGGTAATTGCTTCTTTGTTTAAGGTTGGTATTAATTTTTTCGTTTCCTTTGTTGCAAAAATTTCAATATGTTCCTCATTTTTCAGTTTCTGAATTTTGTTGCCATGTTCAATTGCATCATCTATCATTGCAAAAAGTTGTGAGCGATAAATTCCAAGATAATCAAAAGCACCTGCCTTAATCAAACTTTCAATCACTTTTTTATTTACACTCCTTAAATTTACCCTTTCACAGAAATCATAAAGAGAAACAAAATCTCCTTCTTTTCTACTTTCAATAATTGATTTTATAACAGCAGACCCCACATTTTTTATTGCAGACAGCCCAAAAATTATATCATTTCCAAAAATTTTAAATTTCTCATCACTTTCACATAAATCTGGAGGTAAAATCCATATATTCATCCTCTCACATTCTTCAATATATTCTGCTATTTTATCCTGGTTCCCAATTTCACTGTTCAAAAGCGCTGTCATAAACTCAAGAGGATAATTTGCCTTTAAAAAAGCGGTTTGATATGAAAGTAAAGCATAACCAGCGCTATGTGATTTATTAAATCCATAACCTGCAAAATTTGATATGTTTTCAAATATCCTCTCTGCAATCTCTCTTTTCACTCCATTTGAAACAGCACCATTTACAAATTTTTCTCTCATCTTCTCCATTTCAGAAGGAATTTTCTTACCCATTGCCTTTCTTAAAACATCTGCTTCTCCCATTGTAAAATTTGCAAGTTTATTTGCTATCTGCATTACCTGTTCCTGATAAAGTATTACACCATATGTTGGAGCAAGTATTTCTTCAAGTATTGGATGGTCATATTTAATTTTTGATGGGTCTTTTTTTCTCTCAACATATTCTTTAATCATTCCACTTTTCATTGGACCCGGTCTATATAAAGCCAGAACTGCAATTATATCTTCAAACTTCTGTGGTTGTATATCTCTCAATAAATTCCTCATTCCTTCACTTTCAAGTTGAAATATACCAAGAGTTTCTCCTCTTGAAAGTAATCTATAAGTTTTTTCGTCATTAAGTGGAATCTCTTTTATCTCAATGCCTTTTCTTTCCTTTATAAGATTTATAGTATCTTCTATAACAGAAAGTGTCTTAAGCCCAAGTATATCTATTTTCAAAAGACCAATTTTTTCTATACATTCAAACTCATACTGAGTTGCAATCTCTCCGTTTGGACCTTTAAATAAAGGAGCATATTCACTTACTTCTTTTTCTGTTATAACAATACCTGCAGGATGGATAGATGAATGTCTTGCAAGGCCTTCAAGTTTTATTGAAATATCAAATAACTGTTTAATTCTTTCATCATTATCCTGAAGAACTTTTAACTCAGGATTTGCATTTATTTCCTCTCTAAGTGTTTCATGTTCATGTGTAATAAGTTTTGAAATTCTATCAACTTCAGAAAATGTAAATCCAAGAACCCTTCCCACATCCTTAACAACAGCCCTTGCCTGCATGGTTCCATATGTTCCTATCTGACACACATTATTTTCTCCATATTTCTTCTTGATATAATCAATAACTTCTTCTCTTCTTCTATCACAGAAATCAATATCTATATCGGGTAAACTTATTCTTTCAGGATTTAAAAATCTTTCAAATATGAGGTTATAAGAAATTGGATTTATCTGGGTAATGTCAAGTAAATAGGCAACTAAACTTCCTGCAGCAGAACCCCTTCCAGGCCCAACTCTTATTCCTTTATTTTTTGCATAATTTACAAAGTCATTTATTATTAAAAAGTATCCGGAAAAACCCATCTGTTTTATAATTTTAAATTCATAAGAGACCCTTTTAAGAATTTCATTTTCACTCTTTTCATCCAGATTATCCACCTTAATACCAAATTTTTCCTCTAAACCCTTTTTAATCAACTCCTCAAGTGCCTGGTCAACTGTCTTATTTGTAGGAAGATTGAATTTAGGAAGGTAATATTTATTGAAATCAAAAGTCAAATTACATTTTTCACTTATTTCCAGGGTTGTGTCAATTGCCTCTGGAATTTCTTTAAATGTTTCAATCATCTCCTCTGGTTTTTTAAAATAAATCTGGTCTGTCTGAAATCTGAATCTATTGGGGTCTTCAATTTTTGAACGAGTTTGAATACACAATAAAATTTCATGAGCAAGTTTATCATTTTTATAAATATAATGACAATCATTTGTAGCAACGAGTTTTATTCCTGTCCTTTTACTCAGTTCAATTAAAAGAGGAACAACTTTTTTTTCTTCCTCAAGGTTTAAAAGCATAACTTCAAGATAAAAATTTTCTTTACCTAAAATTTCAGAATAAGTTCCTGCTACTTCAATTGCTTTATCAAAATTATCATTCTTTAAATACCACTCTATTTCACCCTGAAGGCATCCGGAAAGTCCTATAAGTCCTTTTGAATATTGAGAGAGAATTTCCTTATCTATCCTTGGTTTATAATAAAATCCTTCAAGATAGGATATTGTTGAAAGTTTAATTAAATTTTTATAACCATCTTTATCTTTTACAAGAAGCGTAAGATGATATGATGATTTCTGCTCATCTGTTTTCCTTTCAAATCTTGATTCAGGAGCCACATACATTTCACTCCCGATTATTGGTTTAACCCCATTTTCAATACATGCTGTGTAAAACTTAATAACACCTGCCATTGTTCCGTGGTCTGTAATGGCAAGAGAATTCATTCCGTATCTATGGGCAAGAGGAACGACTTCTTCAATTCTACACATTCCATCAAGTAAACTATATTCTGAATGCAAATGAAGATGAACAAACTTTTTCATTTCTCCTTCTGAAGTTTTTTAACTGATTGATATATTTTACCCTCTGTCTTAACACTTGGAGCAATAGCAATCTCAACAAGTTGCATTTCCTTTATATTTTTCGCTCCAAGAGATGCCATTGACAGTTTTAAAGCACCCATTAAATTCTGACTTCCATCATCAACTTTTGCAGGACCAAATAAAATTTCCTTTAATGTTCCAGTAGTTCCAACTTTTATTCTTGTGCCTCTTGGTAAATTCTCATCACTTGTTGCCATCCCCCAATGATAACCTTTTCCAGGGGACTCAACTGCTTTAACAAGACCAGAACCTATCATAACTGCATCAGCACCACAGGCAAATGCTTTACAGATATCACCACTTGTCACCATCCCACCATCTGTTATTATTGGAACATATCTTCCTGTCTTTTTAAAATAAAAATCTCTTGCAGCAGCACAATCAGAAGTGGCAGTGACCTGTGGAACTCCAATCCCGAGAACCTCTCTTGTTGTGCATGCTGCTCCAGGACCTATTCCTACAAGTATTCCAGAAACTCCTGTCTCCATAAGTTCACAAGCAACTTCAAATGTCACACAATTTCCAACTATAACTGGAATTTTTGCTTTTTTACAGAAGTTATAAAGGTCAAGTGGTTTATATTTTGTTGAAATATGCTTTACAGTTGTTACAGTTGATTGAACCACAAAAATATCAACACCACTTGCCTCAGCAATTTCAAAAAATCTTTCAGCATATTGAGGGATACAACTTACAGCACAGATAACTTTGCCTTTTTTTATTTCTGCTATCCTTTCTTCTATTAATTTTTCTTTAACAGGTTCTCTGTAAATATCCTGAATAATTTGAGTTGATTTTTCTGGAGAAGAAGAGATTATCTTTTCAATTACTGAATAAGGGTCTACATATCTTGTATAAATTCCCATAAGATTTAAAACAGCAACTCCACCAAGTTTCCCAAATAAAATAGCAAATTTAGGGTCAACAACTCCATCCATTGCAGCAGCAAAAACAGGAATATCAAGTTTATAAGGACCAATTTGAGTGCTTATATCAACATCTTCAGGATTTAATGTGCAAGTTCCAGGAACAAGAGAAATATCATCAAAACCATAACAAACACGGGCTTTCCTGTTTATCCCTATCCACATTGCCATTTTATTTCCTCCTTTTTAAAAGGTAAAATTGAAAACAAACTTAAATTATTTCTTTCTGACAAGTTTTTATCTGACATGTTTTTCAATCTGATAAATTTTATTATACTTCTTTTTATCTTTCAAACCAAATTTTTTCAATCCATATTTTTCAGGTAATTTATAATATTAAAAAGTTGGTATATTTCTTCAGGAGTAAGTTGTTCAACCCTTTTATCCTTTGATATCCCATATTTTAAAAGTTCTTTTATAAATTCTTCTTTATCAACTTTAAAAACCTTCTTAACAACATTAGGGATTTTTTTTCTTCTATAACTGAAAATTAAAGGAAGAAAATCAAAAAATTTTTTTTCATTTTCAATTTTTATTCTTGGTTTTACCAGTGGAACAATTTTAACAACAACTGATTCCACTTTGGGTCTTGGATAAAAAACATTTTTATTTAGAAAATAGCATATTTTTGTATCGGTATAGAAATAAAGTATTACAGAAATGGGACAGAAATTTTTACTTTCGGGTTTACCAACAAATCTTTCTCCAACTTCCTTCTGAACAGTCAAAAGAGCAAGTTTTATTTTTTTATGAAATTTCAGAATGTGAGCCACTATTGGAGAACTCAAATAATAAGGTGTATTCCCTATAATTTTTACTTTCCCTTTAAAAGAATTCCAGAAATTTTCATCTGACTGTAAAAAATCCTTTTTAATTAAATGAAAATTTTTATATTCAGAAAAATTCTTCTCCAGTATCCTGCAAAAATCTTCATCAATCTCAAATCCATAATATTCTTTTACCCTTTCAATTATTCCTTCTGTTAAAGAACCAAGTCCAGGTCCAATTTCAACAACTGTATCTCTTTTGGTAAGATTTGCAAATGAAAGCAATTTATCCCTTGCATTTCTATCAATCAGAAAGTGCTGTCCAAGGTTTTTCTTTATATCTATCTCTCCTGTTTCTATCAACTTTCTTATTTCCTTTAAAATTAAAAATTTCATTTTATTCAAGAAGTTTTACAATAAATTTATAGGCACTTATAAAACTTGATGGTTTCCCTTTATTTCTATAAGAAATATCAAAAGCAGTTCCATGTCCAGGGCTTGCTCTTGGTAATTTTATCCCTGCTGTAAAATTTACAAGTTTATCAAAATAAAATGTTTTAAGGGGAATAAGTGCCTGGTCATGATATATAGCAATTATTAAATCAAAATTTTTTCTGTAAATTGTATCTGCTGGAAATGGACCTTCTACCTCAATTCCTTCTTTTCTTAAATTTTCTATTGCTGGTTTTAAAATTTCTATTTCTTCTTTCCCAATAATACCATTTTCTCCTGCATGAGGATTTAAACCACATATTCCAATTTTAGGATTTTCAATTTTCAATCTTTTCAAAAATTCATATCCAACTTTAACTTTTTCATTTATAAGTTTTTCATTTAAATATTTAAAAACATCTATTAAAGGAATATGGACGGTAAGAAGCAAAACTCTATAATTTTCAGCAATCATTACCATAGCATAATTCTTTTCATTCAATTTTTCGGCAAGTAATTCTGTATGACCTGAATAATTATGTCCTGCAAGATTCCATGCTTTTTTAGATATTGGAAGAGTTACAAGAGCATCAATAAATTTTTTTTTCCAGAGATTTATTCCTTCAACAACATATTTAAAAGATGCATCTCCACATATTTCATTATCAACACCTACTGAAAAATTCTTATCTTTTATAATATTCAAATTGTAAACATTAAGAAACCCCTCTTTTATATCTTTCTTTTCCCTTACTTCTCTTATTTTCACTTTCACACCTGTAATTTCAATATTTTTTTCAATTACAGAGGTATCTCCGATTATAACCTGAAAAAAATCTTCTTTTTTAATTTCTTCAAAACCTTTAAGTAATATTTCAGGACCTATACCTGCAGGGTCTCCTAATGTTATACCGATGATTTTTTTCATCAGAGAAATTTTACAGGAATTGTTTTTTTAAGTTCTTCAATATAATCTCTGTATAAAACTGAATATTTTGTCTTAAAAATTCTATCTTTTGCCTGTATGTATTTTTCAAGTTTATCAGCATTCAACTCATTCTTTTCTTTAAGATATATAACTACCCATTTTTCTCCAATTTTAATTGGAGAGGTAATTTTTCCTTTTTCCAGTTTTGATATTTTTTCCAGTATATCTTCTATAATTTCCGAACTTTTAAGTTTTGCATATTCCATTTCTTTTAAACTTTCTGAATTAAATTTTTCAACAAATTCATCACCACTTTCTTTATTATCAAACCATTTGAAAAAGAACTCATATTCATTATACTCATCTTCAATTTTTTTCATCTCATTTGCAATTTCAACAGGAGTAATTTCTATTTTTGAAATAATTTCTGCTCTTATAAGTTTTTTTATTTTCAAGGCATTCCCAATTTCTTCTTTTAGTTGTGAAATATTTATCTTATTTTCTTTAAGGTAATCGTAAAATTCTTTTAAAGATGGGAAATTTTTCTTAATTCTCTCAATCTCATTTTTAACTTCTTCATCAGTGACTTCTATTTTATTTTTTTCTGCCTGATAAAGTAATAATTTTTCTTCTATTAAATAATTTAATGAAGTTGAATAATCAATCTTATCCCGAAAACTTCTTAAAACTATTTCCTTTTCAAATATTGGTTTGTCTCCAACAATAGCAACAATTTTATCCTGAGTAAAAATAGGAAATATAATTAGAAAAAAGAATATCAAGATTTTCTTCATTTAATTTTCTCCTTTAAAATTTCTAATTTATTTGGATAGATTTCAACTCTACTTTTTTCTTTAAGTTTTTTTAAAAGATTTTCAACTTCTGATTTTTTCTTCTGGGATATAATTAAATTTTTTATCATTGGAGTTGCCTCAGCAAGTGTTAAAATCCTTTTTTCTGTTCTTCCGGTTAATTTTATTATATGGTATCCCATCTCTGTTTTTATAATATTTGCAAGAATTTCACCTGGTTTTAATTGATTTATTAAAGAAGAGACCTCTGGATTTAATTTCTCCACTTCAATCCAGCCAATTTCCCCTCTTTTTTCTCTTGTTGGTGCGATTGATTCTGTTTCAGCAATTTTCTCAAATGATTCTCCAAGACGCAATCTATTTAAAATATCATCTGCCTTTTCTTTTGTATCAACAACAATTTCTGAAATCTGAACTTTTTCAGGAATTATAAACTCCTGTAAGTGAGCATTATAATAGTTGGAAATTTCCTCATCAGTGATTTTAATTTTATCAGTTAAAATATCCTCAACAAACTGCTGTGTTAAAATTTCCATATAATAATTTCTCATTTTACCTTCAATTTTCTTCCTCAATTTTCTTTCATATTTTTTGGCATACTGAAAAAGCAAAATCTGATTAACATAATCATCAATAACAACTTTTGGGTCAATGAAAAAATATTCTTTATAAATATCAGGAGAACTCTCAATTTTTTCAATTATATCATCAACTGTAATCTTATATCCATTTACAACAGCAACTGTTTTTCTTTTATCCTTTATTATCAGAAAAACAAGTGAACCAAAAATTAAAATACATAAAACAATAAGTCCGATAATTCCTTTCCATTTTCTGAAAAACAATTTCAATTTTATTATTTTTATTTTCATAGTTCTCTCTTGTATATTATTTTCTTTTTATTTCTATCATACCATATAACTAACTTTTTCACTCCTGTAATTTCATTATCTTCTATTTTACCATTATTATTTTTATCTTGCACCTTTTGTCCAAGAGAAGTAATTTTGAATACATTGCTTTTTGTTGTGATGAGATTGACTATCTTTGAAAAAACCATTTCCTTTTCTTTTTCTATATCAATAAATAAATCTAAATCATTATCCTTAAAATCAAAACCATATTTTGTAATTTCTTCATTCAATTTTCCTCTTTCTCCTTTCTCTCCATAAACACCCAGAACTTCTGAAATATCCTTAAATGGTCTTGCAGAAATAATTTTTTCAGCAATCTTTTCATCAATAAGAGGTAAACATTCAAGAACCTCTTTTTTAGCAGTATTTATATTTATTCTACCATATATATTATCATCAACTTTTTTATAACAGGTAAGATAATCAACAATTTTTATGTCTTCTCCTTTCCAGAAATTTAAAGTTTTCCAGTTTTCCATTTTATGAATAAATGAAAGTTCTCCAATAGTTGAAAATTGATTATTTTTGACATAAAAACTTGATGGCCATACAACTTTCCAGTTTATTTCACCAAATTCTTTTCCAACCCAGGGTTGAAAATAAGCATTTAACCTTCCTGGAGTTGGAGGACCTAAAATCCAGTCAGCAATTCCTTTCATCCTCGGGTCATTTTTCTGAACACTCATTTCAGGGCCTTCAATAAAATATTCACAGAATTCAATCAAATTGCCATTTTTATCATAAAGTTTCATTGTAAAATCAAGACCGTGATTTGCAAGGAATGGAATTTTACCAAGTAGTTCTCCCAATATCCCCAAAGAACCTGGATTTAAAGCAAGTATTCTTTCATATTGCTGGGAATTTTCAGGGTCTCCATCCATCGGGAAAAACAGTAAAGCAGGTGGTCCCTCATCAGGAATTATAACAGTTATTTTTAAATTATCTCCAATTGTATAGAATGAATGAGGTGCTATTTTTTTGCCAGAAGGTATTGTGATTGAAGTAAATTTATCAATTAAACTTGTAATTTTATTTGCTTTTTCCTGATTTAATTCTGTTTCTTTATTAACAAAATCATCATAAATTTCCTGAGAATTACTAAAAACCTCATTCCAGTTATTTGAAGAAAGAACAAAAACTCCTTCAATTCTCCAGTTCCCTATATCAATTTCTTCAGAATACGGATTAAATATTTCTATAAACTGTCCTCCTTCTTCTTCAAATACTCTCCCTATTGCAAGTTCTCTATATTTCCATTTTTTAACAGCATCAATTTCATTTAAATACGGAGTTTTTTCAATTCCTGTCATAAATTTACTTCCAGTTTTATAAACAGTGGGTATTGAATCCTTATCTCTAAAATCAATTATATTTAAAGCAATTTGAATTGCTTGTGTTTCAGGATAACCCATTTTTTTAAAAAAATCAGACAATTCATAAAAATTCGCTTTATTTATATCAATCCTTTCTTCTTCTTTTCTGTTTAAATCCCTGTCATATGAAAAAGTAGTTATATAATTTTTTATCTTTTTATAACTTTCCTCTCCAAGACCTGAAACCATTTTTATTTCTGAAGGTGAAAAATAGGGTCTATCATCTCCTTTTGGTTTTAAATAATAAAATTCATCATCCTCATCAATACCTTCATTTGGTTCATCAATAAATCCATTACCATCATTATCTATACCATCAAAAGGACTTTCAATTATATCTCCATCATCATCAAAATTCGCTTTTCCAGGTTTTCCGTCATTACCATATCTGAAACTAACAATATTATAATAAAGTGATTTGCCAAGAATTTTCTCAAGGATATTTATCTCAAAAACTGTATGTCCCTCATTAAAAGAAGTATTTAAATTCCCTGAAGCATTTATATTAATTTTTCCACTCTCATCCTCTACTAAAACAGCATATCTTCCTATAATATTTCCCTTTCTATCTTTTACATAAAACCATTTTGAATCATTTTCTCCATCATCATCTAAATCAACATCATTCCCTTCAAAATTAACTCTCCAACTATCAAGAAAACAATCATATTCTCTATCATCGTTATCAATTTCCCATATGGCATTTTCAATTCCTATTTTTGAAAAATTCTTTGCCTCCCTTCCAAATATAATTTTCCCTGTTGTTTTAGTCCAGAAATTAAAAAGAACAAGCATCGTTGATGTAAAAAGAAAAATAAGAAGTAAAACCATAATCACAATAATTATAACATCGCCATTTTCACCACCCAATCTTAATTGTCTTTTTAAATTCCCTTTCAATTTCTCTCCTTTCTATTTTTCCCTTTGATATAATAATTTTAATTTCAACAAATTCAGGCAATTTTGGTTCATCCATAATTTCAGTATCCCATTTATCAAACCATTTTTCTCCATCAGAATATTTTATACAGAAATCCTTCACATTTTCTCCAAGAATCTGCGCTCCTGGAAATCCATCAAAAAAACTAAAATCTGGATTTTCCTTATCAACCCTTACCATCTCAACCATTATTTTATTATCTTTCCAGTAAATCCCAAATTTTGCAATATCTCCTTCTTTATTTTCTGAAAAAGGTGCAACAAATTTTACCCATTTATCCTCTCCTTTAAAATTCATTCTATATTTTCCTGAAAGGTCATTTATCATTGCGTTTGAAATTCTATTTTCAATATAATCAGAAATAAAAATAATTTCTTTTAAAATTTCCTTTTCAACTGTTTTTTTTCTTGAAGATAAAAGGGAATTTTTCAGAATAAAAATAGCACTGAAGCATACAAATGTAAAAACAAAGATTGCTATTAAAATTTCAATAAGTGTAAATCCTCTATCTTCTCCTGAGAGATGAAACAAAATACTTTTTTTCATTCTTCCCCTCTTTTTTCCAGAAAATTTCAAGTTCAACTCTATAAAGGTCCTTTTTTTCTTCAAAAAAACTCACCCTGTAAGAGTAATCAGGATAATCATACAAAACTCCTTCAATACTATCTGGAAGAAAAATATCCTTATTCCCGTAGATATGCTCAACCTGTGTAAAAATTTTATCTGCAATGAAGGAAACATTAACCTCTCTTTTACCCCTTTCACTTAAATTCATAATTACAGGATAAACTCTTACAAGCACTATAATCCCTGATGCAAGAATAAAAAGTCCAATTAAAACAGTTATTAATGTAAAACCATATTTCAATCTTCTATTATACATTTTCCTGTAATATTATGAATTTTTATTTTTTTCTCCTTCTTTGAAATTTCTTCAACTAAAACTATATGTCCTGCCTGTTTTGCTGTTCCATCAGGGAAAAAAATAAGAGGGTCCATACCTTCTGTTTTTTCTTTTATTTTAATATTTTCTGGCATCTTTATTTCTTTCCAGACAAGGACATTCCCTTCTTTTAAAATTTTAAAACTTCTCTCATTAAAAATCACAGAAAAATTGCACCTTTCATTTATTGCATATTCTCTTGCAAGATTTATTCCTTCAACAATTTCAGCACATGCAGTATTCAAAAGATATTGCTGATGATATTTCTGAATAAGAGTAGTTACAGGAATTAAAAATAAAAGGAAAACAAAAATAACTATCAAAATTTCTATAAATGTAATACCCTCTTTCGCCATAAAATTATTTATTCTCAATAAATTCCTTATGAAGTTGAATCAGTGCTTTCTGTCCATCCTTTTTTCTTATTACACAGGATATTTTTATCTCAGAGGTGCTTATCATTTCTATATTAATTCCTGATTTTGCAAGACAGTTAAACATTTTTCCTGCAACTCCTGGCTGATTCATCATACCTATACCAATAATTGATACCTTACATATATCAGAATCAGTAATAACCTTTTCAGCACCTATTTCTTTACCAATTTTCTCAACAATTTCTTTTGCCTTATTCATATCATTTATATTAACTGTAAAAGATATATCTGCAAAATTATCCCTTCCAACATTCTGAACAATAACATCAACATTTATTCCTGCCTGCCCAAGTGCTGAAAATATCTTACCGGCAATTCCAGGTTTATCAGGAACTTTAAATATTGAAATTTTTGCCTGATTTTCATCTATAGAAACAGAAGAAACAACCGCTCCTTCCTTCAATTCTATTTCCTTTACCATTGTTCCCTCCCCATCTTTAAATGTTGATTTTACAACAAAAGGTATTTTATATTTTTTAGCAAATTCAACTGCTCTTGACTGCATAACTTTAGCCCCGGCACTTGCCATTTCAAGAAGTTCATCATAAGAAATAACAGGTATCAATTTTGCATTTTCAACTCTATTCGGGTCAGAAGTATAAACACCATCTACATCTGTATAAATTTCACATATATCTGCTTTTATTGCTCCACTTATTGCTATTGCAGTAAGGTCAGACCCTCCCCTTCCAAGAGTTGTAATTGAATTTTCTGAACTTATACCCTGAAAACCAGCAATAACAACAATTTTATCTTTATTCAATTCATCTAAAATTTTTGATGGTTCAATTTTCTGAATTCTTGCTTTAGTATGCAATGTATCTGTTTTAATACCTGCAAAATATCCTGGAAAACCTTCTGCCTGTTCTCCATAACTTTCAATAGCCATACATAAAAGAGAAACAGAGACAATTTCTCCTGTGGATAAAAGTAAATCAAGTTCTTTTTCAGGTGGATTTTCCATAATATTTTTTGCAAGTGAAATTAAATTATCGGTTGTCTTTCCCATAGCAGAAACAACAACCACTACTTTATTTCCCTTCCTTTTTGTTTCAACTACCTTTTTCGCAACAAATTTAATTTTTTCAATATCTGCAACAGAACTACCACCATATTTTTGAACCACTAAAGCCATTTTCCTCCTTTTTAAAAATAAATTATAACATTTCTATTTACAAAAACAAAAATCAAAGGTAAAACAAAAATATGAGAAGCATTTATAACTTTATATATGATAATGTTCCCTGTATAATCTTGCTTTTGGACAAAGATAGAAACATCATTGAAGTAAATGAAAGAATAAAAGATTTTGATTATAAAATTGAAGATATCGTTAGAAAAAATCTAAATGAAATATCTTTTTTTATCTCTGAAGATTCAATAAATAAATTATTTGAAAACAAAGGTAAACTTGTAAAATTTGAAGTTATTTCAGGAAAAAAAGACAAAAAAACTGTTATCGGAAAGTTAATTGAGTTAGATGAGGAAAAAGAAAAATATTTAATTATAATGCATGATATAACAGAAGAAGAATCACTTAAAATAAAATTAGCGGATGAAGAAGAAATTATCACAGAAATCTATTCTCTTTTTGAAAAAAGTGTTGCTGGTATTTATATTTTTGATGATAACTTAGATTTTCTTTATGTAAATCCTTCCTTCTGTAATATTGTTGGTTATAGTAAAGAAGAATTAATTGGAAAAAAGAAATCTTATGAAATTGTTCATCCAGATGATGTAAATTTAGTAAATGAAATGATTAAAAAAAGATTTTCAGGAGAAATTGAAGTAGCAAGTTATTTTTTGAGATTTAAAAGACCTGATGGAAAAGTAAGATACTGTTATGCTACTGGAAAGTGTGGAAAATATAAAGGGAAAAAAGTTATAATGGGGAGTTTAATTGAGATTACTGATAGAGTAGATATTGAAAATAAATTAAAAGAAGAACATAATTTACTTGAACAAACTTTAAATGGGGTAATTTATGCAATTACAAAAATAGTTGAAATTAAAGACCCTTATACAGTAGGCCATCAGATAAATGTTGCAAAATTATCTGAGGAAATAGCAAAAGAATTGGGATTTAAAGAAGATAAAATTAAAGAAATTTTATGGGCTTCATTATTGCATGATATTGGTAAAATTTCAGTTCCTGCTGAATTACTTGTCCTTCCAAGAAAATTAAATCCAATAGAATTTTCTATAATAAAAACACATCCATTAGTTGCCTATAATATATTAAAGGTAATTCCGAATTTTGAAAATATAAGTGAAATAGTTTTACAGCACCATGAACGACTTGATGGAAGCGGTTATCCAAAAGAAATTAAAGGAGACCAAATTTTAAAAGAGGCAAGGATAATTGCAGTTAGTGATGTTGTTGAAGCAATGATTAATCACAGACCTTATAGACCCGCTTTAACTCTTGATGATGCATTTGAAGAAATATATAAAAATAAAGGGATAAAATATGATGAAGAAGTTGTGGATATATGCATTTATTTATTCAGAAAGAAAAACTTTAAATTCACCTAAACATTTATTATCTGAAATTTAAAATCATTTCCAACTTTCATAATACTTAAAACTTCAAATCTAAATGGTAAATTAATTTTTTTTGAATCAAGATATGTAAGAGCAACCTGCTCAATCTTTTTCAATTTTCTTTTGTTTACCGCTTCTTCAGGCAATCCAAATTTATCAGAACTTCTTGTTTTGACCTCTATAAAAATAATTTCTCTTTTCTTTTTTGCTATTAAATCAATCTCACCTCTCTTTGTTCTATAATTTCTTTCAATTATCTTATAACCCTTTTTCTTTAAAAATTCAATTGCTTTTTCTTCTCCCAGTTTTCCAAGGTAAATATTATTCATTTATTTTTATTTCTGAGATAATACATTTTTGCTCTTGGTGCAAGCCGGTTTCTTTCCCTTGTTTTCAGAACCTCAATCTTTACAACATTTGGAGAGTATAAAGGAAAAATTCTTTCAACTCCTTCTCCATAAGAAATTTTTCTCACTGTAAATGTTTCTCTTATTCCTTTTCCCTTTCTTGCAATGCATGTTCCTGTAAAAATTTGAATCCTTTCTTTTTCTCCTTCCTTTATTCTTATGTGAACCGCGATTTCATCCCCTGGCCAGAAAACAGGAATTTCTTTATCAGGTTTTAATTTTTCTTCAATTTCTTCAATTTTTCTCAATGCCATTTTTTCCTCCCTGTTTAATATATTTTTCATAAAGGTCTGGTCTTTTTTCCTTTGTCATTTCAATTGCCATCTTTCTTCTCCATTTTTCTATCTCTTTATGATTTCCTGAAATTAAAACCTCAGGGACTTTCATTCCCCTAAAATTTTCAGGTCTTGTATAGCATGGCCAGTCAAAAATATAATTATGAAAACTATCATAGGTAGGTGCATCTTCTGGCAAAACTCCTTTCAAAAGACGAACCACACTATCAACTATAACCATTGCAGGTAGTTCTCCCCCTGTTAAAATATAATCACCTATTGAAATCTCATAATCACATATCTTTTTTACCCTTTCATCAACTCCTTCATAATGACCACAGATTATAATAAGACCTTTTTCTTCACTTAATTTTTTTGCAATCTGTTGATTATAAAGAAGACCAGTTGGACTTGTTAAAATAACCCTGCCTTCTTTATTCGTTTTCTTTATCATTTCAACTGCATCATATATTGGTTGACATTTAAGAACCATTCCTTTCCCTCCACCATACGCTTTATCATCAACCTTTCTATGTTTATCCTTTGAAAAATCCCTTAAATTCCATATCCTTATCTCAACAATTTTCTTTTCCTTTGCTCTCTTTATAATACTTACATCCAGAGGAGTAAATATTTCAGGGAAAATAGAGATTATGTCAATTAGCATTTAATTTATATTATCCCTTTTTTCTTTAAAAATGCTTCCACTGTCTGACTTGGTTTTGCTCCAACACTCAACCAGTATCTAACCCTGTCTTCCTTAACTTCAAAAATTGCAGGGTCAGGTAAAGGGTCATAATATCCTAAAATTTCAAGGACATCACCCCTTCCATCTTTTTCATCACTCACAGCAACAACTCTAAAAAAAGGTCTATTCCTTTTCCCTTTTCTCACCAATCTTATTTTTGTTGCCATATTTTTTCTCCTTTATAATTTTTCTTCTTTTTGAGTTTCTATACTTTTATGAACAGCAAGAGCAATTTTTGTTACTTCAAGTCCATCCTCTCCAAAAGCACTTATTCCATTCTTCAAATCTTCAATTTCATAACCCTTTTTCAAATACATTATATTATAAACAAAATCTGCAATACTTTCAATACCATATCCAGAATAAAATTTCTGTCCCATTTTTTCCACTTCATTTATAAAAACAGGATTATAAGTCATAACTCCTTCATTTTCATAACAAACTCTTGTTCCCCTATCCTGACTATCACATTCTATAATTCCTTTTTCTCCAACAAGTTTAAAACCCTGATTGACAATACTTTCAAAATTTTCAGGAAGAATCCAGGAAAGTTCAAATGATATAACTGTTTTATTTTCAAATTCAACAATTGCAACAATAGCATCAAATGTATCTATTCCAAGTGAACTCAATTTATTTTTTACTCCTTTTGCATAAACACTTTTTCCATTGCTTTTTAAAAACCATCTCATCAAATCAAAAAAATGAACACCAAGAAACCAGACAGGAGAACTCTTACCAGCCCAGTTAGGAAACCAGTATCTCGGAACAACAATTTTATCTTCCATATGAACAGAACCATATTCAATCCTTCCAAGTTTCCCTTGTTCTATATCCCTTTTAATTGTTTGATGAAATGGGTCAAATCTTTTATGGAAATCTACCTGAAGTAAAACATTATTTTTTTTGCATTCTTCTATCATCTCATTACATCCTTCAACAGTTACATCAAGTGGCTTTTCAACAAAAACATGAATTTTTTTACTTGCAGCATAAACTGCGGGTTCTTTATGAAATGGGTCTGGAGTGGCTATTGCAACACCATCAAGTTTTTCTTTTTCAATCATTTCTTTATAATCAGTATAACCTTTCACATTAAATTTTTTAACATTTGTTTCAAGAACTTTTTCATTTATATCACATATTGCGATAAGTTTGCATATTCCGGATTTTTCAAGTTGACTGTATGTATTAAGAATATTTGTCCCGAATTTTCCAAGTCCTATTATACCAAGTTTTATCATTTTTCAACCCCCAGTATTTTTAAAATTGTTCTTAATATAATTTCACATCCCTTTTTAATATCATATATTTTTATTTTTTCATTATCTGAATGAGCATCATCAAGTGAACCAGGACCAAAAACAACAACAGGCATTTTTCCGACCTTATTAAATAATCTGGCATCACAACTTGCAATAAAACCCTCAACAACAGGTATAACTTCTGCTTCCTTACAGGCATTTTCCATTGTTTTCACAAGAATATGATCACAAGGTATTGAATAGGAATCATTATGTAATTTTGGAAAGGATAGTTTATAATTGGAAACAATCCATTCATCTCCACAGTTTTTAATAACATCTTCAAATTCACTTTTTATTCCGTCTAATGTTTTATTCGGCAAAAATCCTATTCCACCCTCTACTTCTACTTTTCCACAGACCATACTTGGCCATCCTTCTCCTTTAATCACACCAAAATTCAATTGAACAGGTTGCTTAAATCTCTCAAATAAAGGGAAATTTTTACTCTCTTCAATCAATTTTCTTTCAAAATCTTTTAGTTTTGTATAAAGATAAAAGAATTTTTCAATAGCATTAACTCCTTCCCATATTTTACCCATATGAACACTTTTTCCAAACAATTCAAGTTTAAACCATACAGCACCTCTATTGGCAGGAGTAATCTTAAGTTCAGTTGGTTCAAGGACAATAACTGCATCTCCCTTATATCCCTGCTTTATCAAAGAAAGAGTTCCATTCCCTCCAATTTCTTCCTCTATAACAATTTCAACAATAAGTTTACCTTTAATTTCTATATCCATTTTTTTAAGTGTAAGTAAAATTAAATAAATTGTCGCAATTTGACCTTTTGCATCACAGGCGCCTCTTCCAAAAATATACCCATCTTTCTCTTCAGGAAAAAATGCTTTTTCCCAGTTTGAAGCAGGAACAGTATCTGAATGAGTATTTAAAATTAAAACATTTCCTTCATTTTTGCCAATTTCCAGAACAAGATTTTTTCTTAGTGAATAATCACAATTTTTATCACTGAATGTATATTCAGGGTCATTTTTTATATTTTCATCTATCTCAACAAGTTTACACTCTCCAAATTTTTTAAATTTTTCATAAATAAATTTTTGAATTTTTTCTTCACCAGCACCTGAAATACTCTCAATACTTATTAAATCCTTAAGAAATTCTTTTGCCTCATTCAAACTCTCTTCAATTATTTTTTCAATTTCATCCATTTATAACCTCATTTATCGCCTCTTCTATAACCTGACACCCTTCTAAAATTGGTCTTTCATCAATGATAAGTGGTGGATTTACCTTTATTGTAGCACCTTTAAAACCAACAGGAGCAAAAAATAATAAACCCTTTTCAAAACACTTCTCAACAATTTTAAAAGCAATATCAGGGTCTGGATTTTCAGTTCCTTCCTTAACTATATGTAATCCCCAGACAAGACCTTTACCACAAACAAAACCAACACAACCATATTTTTTTAGTTTTGAAAGTTCTCTCTCAAAAACTTTTCCCATTTTTTCTGCATTTTCCCACAATCTGTACTTTTCTATATATTTTATACTTCCTAAGGCAGAAGCACAGCATAAAGGATTTCCTGTATGGGTGCTTGTCATTGTCCCTGGTTCATACTGATCCATAATTTCTTTTTTTCCAACAACAGCAGATATTGGAAGAGAACTTGAAATCCCCTTTCCAAGAACAAATAAGTCAGGGATTACTCCATAATGCTGAAATCCCCATAAAGTCCCTGTTCTACCAAAACCTGCCTGGATTTCATCAAATATCAATAACACTTCATTTTTATCACACCATTCCCTTAAATTTTTTACATATTCACAGGGCATAAAAGAAGCATTTCCTCCCTGATATGTCTCACTTATAACAGCACACACATCTTTCCCTTTTATATTTTTTTCATTCAAAATTTTTAAAAATAAATCAAAACTTTTATCCTTACATCTTGGATCACCAGGAAAAGGAACCTGTATAATGTCAGGGTCTGGATTAACAATCCATTCTTTCAGGTTTGGTATACCGCCTATCATCTGAGCACCGAGTGTCCTTCCGTGAAATGCACCTTCAAAAGAAATTATCACCTTTTTATTTTTCTTTTTCCCGTATGTTCTTGCGAGTTTAATAGCACATTCAACACTCTCTGCTCCTGTTGTAAGAAGAAAAACCTTTTTTAATGGCTCTGGAGATAAAGAAGTAATTTTTTCAACAAGTTCTGCCCTTATTTCAGAAGGAAAACAATAATTGTGTAAAAGTGGTTTTTCAATCTGTTTTTTTATTTCTTCAAGAACAAATTCATTTCCATGTCCTGCATTTGCAACAAGAACACCGGAAGAAAAATCAAGCCACATATTTCCATATTTATCAAATACATTTATACCAACTGCCCTATCCCATAAAACTGGCGGCTGACCTGACATTGAACGGGGTTCATACTTTCTTAATTTTTCAAGGATAGGTATTGACTCCGGAACAGGTATATCAGTTACTATTTTTCTGAATTCTGTCTCAATTCTCTTTATTTTTTTAGGAATTAATTCAAATTCCTTTCCCAATTTTTCCTCCTTTCAATTTATAATTAAAGGCAAGGAATATTTCAAAAAGAAGATTAACTATTACTATATACCTTTTCAACAAAATCTATTATTTTTTCAACTTTTGCAAGACGACCCTTTCCTGTTTTTCCACTTGCAAGTTCACCTTCTTCAGGTTCTATAAAATAATATCCGAATTTTTTCAATTTTTTAACATTTTCCTGAACTATATCATTTTTCCACATATTTTCATTCATTGCTGGAGCAAAAATAACCGGTCCAGAAAATGCTAAAATTGTAGTTGTTAAAAGGTCATCACATACTCCAGAAGATATTTTTCCAATTATATTTGCTGTCGCAGGACATACTAAAATTATTGAAGCAAAATCAGCCAAAGCAATATGATCTTCTTCATAAAATTTTTTTTCAAACATCTCAGAATAAACTGGATTTCTTGATAATGTTTCAAATGTTAAAGGACTGATAAATTTTTTTGCACTTTCAGTCATTACAACCTTAACAGACCAGTGATTTTTTATAAGTTTTCTGACAACTTCACAACTCTTATATATTGCAATAGAACCTGTCACACCTACAATTATATTTTTACTCTTTTTCTCACCCATAAAAATATTTTACAACAATTTGAAAAAAAATAAAAATTGATTTAAAATTAACTGGTTTTTTAAAATTAAAAGGGTAAAGATTGATGGAAGGATATAAATTTAAATTAAAAGGAAGTTTTTTAGAAAATTATAAAATTGAAGAAGTTATCTGGCATGGAGGAACATCAACCATTTATAAAGGATTATCACAAGATTCAGATTTAAACAAAATTGTTGCAATTAAAGTTCTCCATCCTTACAGAAATCTTCCACATCAAATAAAAGCATTCAAAAAAGAGTTCAAAATACTCAAAAATCTTTCCCATCCAAATATTATAAAAGTTTACAAATTCGGTAGAGTTGATAAAATATATTACATAATTATGGAATACATTGATGGGAAAAGTTTAAGAAATATTTTAAATGAAAATTCAGAAGTTTCCTCCAGAACAATTTTAAAAATATTGATTAAAGTTGGAGAGGCAATTGAATATGTGCATTCAAAAAAAGTAATTCATAACGATATAAAGCCAGAAAATATTCTAATAAGCAAAAATTTTCTTGATTTAAAAATTATTGATTTTGGCTATGCAGAAAAATTACCAGTTTTCAGAAGAATTAATTATACAGGAGGAAGTGAAAAATATATTGCACCTGAAAGAAAAAAAGGAATTATTTCTTTTAAAAGTGATATTTATTCCTATGGAGTGATGATTGAAGAAGTGCTTTCCAGTTATGATTTAATTGAAGAAATTTATCCTTATATTCTTTTATCAAAATCTGAAAATCCTGAAAAAAGACCTCCTTTAAAAGAAATAATAAAAAAATTGAAGGAAATTTATGAAAATTGGAATAATAAGTGATATACATTCAAATCTTGAAGCATTTAAATCCTCAATTAATTTTTATGAAAAAAATAAGGTTGATAAACTTATAATCTGCGGTGATATTATTGGTTATGGTCCTGACCCTTATGAATGTATAAATTTAGCAGAAGAAAATGCTGATATTATATTGAAAGGAAATCACGAAGAAGGAATTATAAAAAATGATTTTTCAAGATTTAAAAAATATGCAAGAATTTCTCTTGAATGGACAATTAATGAAATTAATGAAAAAATAGAAAATATTAAAAGATGGGAAGAAAAAAAAGAAATTTATGATTTATTTTTTGTTCATGCATCAATAACAGACCCTTACTACAAATATCTTTTTAAAACAGTTGATACAGAAGAAGAATTTGAGAAACTTGAAAAAAAAATTTGTTTTATTGGACATACACATATTCCAGTGATATTTAAAAAAGATATAGAAACAGGAAAAATTGAAAAAGTTTTACCGGATTTTTCAGGTAAAATTGAACTTGATATAGAAGAAAATTTTAAATATATAATAAATGTTGGAAGTACCGGTTTTCCAAGAGATGGTTTTCCTTTCCCCTGCATTTCTATTTATGATACTGAGAGAAAAAATTTTAAACTTTATAGAATTGAGTATAACATTGAAACAACTTTGAAAAAAGTTATTGAAAAGGGTTTACCTTCAAAAATATGCAATCTATTAAAAGGTTTCTGATTTTGGATTCAACTCTTTTATTTTTAATAAAACATTTTCCTTTTGAAAAATATTTTCCTGACAGATAACATCTATCCACCCTTTTTCTTCCTTATCTTTCAATATTTTTTCTATTGGTTTACCGGTAATCTGATTTATAGTCCATGCAATTGAAATATCAAAAAATGAAAAATTTTTTCTTAAATTAATGAATTCATCCTCCTTAATCTTTCCTGCCTTACATATTTTTTTCATAATCTTTTCTGCATAATAAGGAGTATTTGCTCTTTTTTCTATTTCTATTGCTTCACTGAATAAAGGGATTAAATCTTCTTTCCCTTCTTTTATTGCATTTTCAAGGACTGAAATTGAATTTTTTATTTCATCATAGTTTGCTTTCTTTACTTCTCCAGATGCAATAAAAACTGAAAGCCCGAGAAAAACACAAATTATTTTATTCATGAGAACCTCCTTTTTTATTTTTATTATACTAATTATTATACTAATAATCAATATTTTTCATCAAGTTTAAACTTTTGCTTTTTAATTTCATAAATTTTATTGTATGGTGGAAAACTATATTTTGAACTCAAATAGTATAATTTAAGTGCTTTTTCCTTTTGTCCAAACGCTTCCCACATCATACCTTCTTCAAAATAAATCTTCCAGGATGTTGGATTATTTCTCTGTCCTTTTCTGTATGTCTCAACTGCTTCATTCAATTTTTCTTCATAAGAAAGACCTTCATTATAAAAACTTTTTGCCTCTGACCACTGTAACCACCCCTTTAAAATATAACTTTCAGGGTTTTTTGGCTGCATATAAGAAATGAAAGATAAATATTCAATTGCTCTATCATAATTTCCACAGTGGAATGCCTCATCAACTTTAATCCAGACAAATGGAACAAGAATATGAAATACACAAATACAGAAAAATGGAAATACAACAAATACAAAAATTATAAAAAATTTTCTTTTTCTCATAACTTTTGCGCTTGCCGGGGATTGAACCCGGATTCTCTGGCTCCGGAGGCCAGCGCTTTATCCATTTAAGCCACAAGCGCCTCTTGATAAAATTATACCTTACCTGTCAAACTTTTCAAATCTTTTCCGAGGCCCGTCATCAGTTTTTACAAAGTCCATGATTTAAAATGGAATTAATTTAGATAGAATAACCGCCAGTTTCTTCAAAATTTCTCTTATCAGTACTTTTAAAAATTTGTTTTCCCCTAAATTTATTGCTATTGAAGGAGAAAATTTATAATAAAGTCCTACAAGATACCTACCTATTGATGTTTTTGAAATGAGTTTATCCCTGAATTTTTTAAATACAGAAATTTCCCATACATTAGAATTTTCAAATACACAAGTAGCAATAAAACATCCTGTTTGTCCCTCAATTTTAAACTCTTTTTCACACAAAGGGCATTTGTAGGTTTCGGGTCTATTATCTAAATATTTTATTGTTCCACAGTTAGGACAGACAAATTTAAATTTATATCCTTTGCTGTATATATAAGGATAACCACAATTTGAGCATACTTTTCTCGGAGGTCTAATTCTATAAGTCGGATAAATCCTGCTTCTTCCAAATGTTAGATAAAAAGCACTATCAAACTCATTTCTACCTTCAACTTCAGATTTACAGTTTTTACAATAATAAACTTCAACCAGTTTTACATAACATCTATCCATTTTACATCTCCACTTATTTTTTCTCCTTTTTCAATTATCTTCCTATAAATTTCTCTTATCTCTTCATCAAAAAAATAAGGTGAAAGGAGGTAATTTTTATCACCAATTATTATAAGTGCTTCCCTTGCCCTTGAAAGTGCCACATTTAAAAGTTTTTTATCTGTAATTAATGGAGAGGGTTCAATATCAATGTCAGGAATATCAAAAAATATTATGTCATACTCTTTACCCTGAAAAATATGGACTGTTCCTGCTTTTATAATTTCAAGAAGTTGTTTTTCTTTTAGATATTTATAAATTGTGCATACCTGGGCATTGTAAGGAGTGATTATTCCTATTTTTAAGGGTTTGTCCAGTTTTTCCAGTAATTTTTCTATATAATTTACGATTGCTTTTGCGTGTGGTTCATTTCTTCTATTGACAATTTCAGGTCCAATTTCAATCTTCCCATAACTATCAACAAAGAATACCCTCTTATTCAAATTTAAAACCTCATCCTTTTTCCCGCATTTCAATTTACCTTCATAAAAAAGTTCACTTACAAGTTCATTTATTTCTTCTGCCATTCTATACTGAGTATCAAGGAAAACACATCTTCTATCTTCAAGAGTTTTTTCAATATTTTCAGCACCAATTCCTATCTTCTCAAAAACATTTTTTGAAAACCATTCATTTGGTCTTTCCATTTCTTTTGGGTAAGGTGGAGGAAGTTGTGCAGGGTCACCGGCAAGAATAAGTCCTTTTTCAGCAAGATAACTTATCGCAACTATATTAGGGATTGGTGTCATTGAAACTTCATCAATTAAAATGAAATCAAATGGCTTAACTTTTTTCCTGTAGAATATATTGTTGAAATTACCCGCAACTATTTTCGCATATGGAGGAATTTTTTTAGAAAAAAATCCCCTGATTTCAATAGGTGTTTGTGGCCTTTCATCTCCCAATCTTATAATTTCTTCTTTTTCATATTGAAATTTACTTATAAACTTTTTTAAGAGTTCATCAACAGCACTATTTGATAATGAAATGACAAGAGTTCTATATCCATTCCTGTAAAAGATATTCAAAATATTGCATAAAACTTCTGTTTTTCCAGTTCCAGGTGGTCCCCAGATAAATGTTATATCCTGAAAACATGCTCTTTTAATTGCTTCTATCTGGGACTCATTTAGATTTTCTTCTATTAATTCATCTATAATTCCAGAAAAACCGGAAAAAACAGGTGTCTTTTTTATATTGAAGAAATAGTCAAGATATCTGTTATTTTCATACCTTTTTTCTATAAGGAATTCAGCAAGTTTCTCAATGTTTTTTCTGAAATCAGAAATGTAATAAATCCCCTCTCTGTCTGCTATCTCTTTAAGTTTTTCAATCTCTTTTGAATCAAGGGAATTTTTACCAGCAGGAATAATAACCTTTAATTTATCCTCTTCAAATTCTAATTGCCCTTTCAGAAATCTATCTCCAAACTTAAAATCATAACTTTCCCTTTCCTCCCTCATATCTATCTGGATTCTCTCATGATAATTCTCAAAAACAAAATAAATAAAATCTTCATCTCCCACTTTTTCTTCATATAACTCAATCAATCCAAAAACAAAATATGGCTGTCTATTTTTCTTATTTTCAATTCTTGCTCTTTCCTGTTTTACTGCCTCTATAATCTCATCTATTTTTAATTTCGGTTCTAAACTTTCAATTTCTTTTTTTGCTTTTTCCTTCCAGATTGGAGATGGGAAAAATTTATATGCCTGGCAGAAATCATAAATTGCTTTTTCTCTATATTCTTCATTTTTTGTTTTTTCATACCAGTATTTATATGCAAGTCCCCTTTGATAATAAAACATCCCATCGTCACCATATTGAAAAATAAGATTTTTAAAAATTCTTTCTCCTTCATCAATATCATTAATCATTATTTCATACGCTCTTTTTGCCATTCTTGTATTTTCACTAAATCCACTGGTTTTCATCCTATCTTCCCTTTTTTTAACTCCTCAATTAATCTGAGATATATAATCAAAATAGATTTTTCTTTATCAAAAAACAGGTCATGAAATTTCTCAACTTTTTCCTTGATTTCCTCAGGGTTGGTTAAACCACCTTTTAATTTATTCCTTAATTCTCTTTGTGTATATATAACTCCATCTTTGCGAAATAAAGAAAAAATAGAATAGTCCCTTACTAATTTCCTAACAAATTCCACAGTTGGTTTTAACTTATCTCTTAAATTCAAAGGGATTTTTTCTGTATTTTCACAATCACTCATCAACAATTCAATTTCAAATGCTCCCACACCTGGAGAAAATTTTAATTTTCTGCCTACTTTTTCTAATTTTACAGATTTTACAGAACTTTTGGGGTCAGGAATTATTACTTCTCTGTATCCCCAATCATAAAACAACTCAAATAATTTTTCCAGAAATCTATTTCTTACACTTTCTGTTGCAGTCCAAAAACTGTGAATACATGGAATCCCTGTCTTTAACTTACCACTTTTGAAATCTAAATAAACCCTTTCGCCGTCTATAGTATAATACTTTTCAAATTCACTAAGAGAACCCCAATAATTACCCAAACCAAATGTTGAACTCAAACGCGACTCTATATTTCTGTCTGATTCTCTTGCAACATAATTAAAACCAAGTTCATAAAGTTTTGATTCAAAAATAATTCTATCATTTTCTTCAAAATAATCCCTTTCTATAAAATGTAAATCACCGGGGCTACTTACCTTTATTTTTCTAACTTCCTCAGGAGATTTATTAATAATGTCATTTTTAAAGAAACGGCCAAGATTTGTTAAAAAAAAGGGACTACCTGGTCCTGCCTCTTTTTCAAAAACTCTGTGTAAAATTCTTAATTCTTTATCTTCTTCTATTTCCTCCCATTTTATAGAATGCTGATAACTTTCTTCTGAAATAAGGTCAATTATCATATCAATATTATTGTTTTTAATATATTCCTTCAGTCCCTCTGTTAATGTATTAATCCAGTAATCAACCAGAGTCCCCTGGTCTCCGGTGTCTCCAGTTATTACATCTGTTAAATGACAATTATAATCCTGAATTGAATCTTCAAAACTAATTAATCCATATAAACCAGAAATGATTAAGATATGATAACCTTTTTCTTTTGCTTTCTCCCAATCTTCTTCATCAAGTTGAATAAAAAACCTTCCTTTATATCTCTTATAGGCAGGTAAATATCTTTTTTCTTCAATATTTCCAGCAAAATCAGGGCCATCTATTAATTCAATGTTTTCTCCTATTACGCCTCTATTCCCTTCCCGTAACTCTCTATCTTCAACCTTATAAGTTTGGATTAGTTTTTTTATCTCTTTTCTTTTTTCAAGAAATTTTTCTTTATTTTCACTTATTGAATTAATAAAATTTTGGGTTTTAAATTCCTCATTTTCAGTTCTTTTCTTCCCACTGCAACTAATCAAAATTAAAATATTACCCATTCTTCAACCCTCAAAATTATTATATACCACATAAAAAGAAATTCCAGTCCAGCCTCAGAAAACAATATCTGTTAACCTCCGATGTTCACAAATAATTATGAAAAACTGGTGAAATTATTGAGTATCAAAGGGTTGGAGGTTAAAAAATAAATTTCCCCTAAACCTCTCCCGCCATGCCTAAAGCAGGTCGCCAGGGCGACGAAGGGGAGAGGGAAAATTATGAGGAAGGGATAGGACGAAAAGCATAGGGGACAGTTCTTTCCCCTATAACCCCTTTTCCCGTTTCGGGTTCTCCCAAAGAAGAATTGCCGGGAGAGGGATTCGAACCCTCACGGGAGCAAGCTCCCAACGGATTTTAAGTCAATAAATTTTGAAAAATTAAGGAGGTCCTCAATGCTTCCTGTTGCCATAAATTCATTGTCTATCAAGCAATTCCAGAATTTTATAAAAAATTGTTTATTTCATCATAAAACGACATTAACAAAATTTCTGTCTCACTATTGTCTCACTTTTTTAAATGAAAATGTCAAATTAAAAGGAGGTGCAAAATGTTTAAAGACAGGAGATTTGAGCATTTTGAGAAAGACACAAATAAATTAATTGAAGAAAAAATAATTGAAAATTTGAGGAAGGAAAATGAAAAGTTAAAAAAAGAGAATGATTGGTTAAAAAAGGAAAACGATAGATTAAAAAGAGAAAAAGAAAATTTGCAATATGAAAACGTAAGAATCAATAAAGAAATATTAAGTTTGAAGTTGAAAGAATGTTTTAACAGAATATTGTCCAGTTTTAATTTAAAAACAAATCTGGCTGAAGTAACTACACAAAAAGAGTTTATTCAAAAATCAACTTTTTCTGAAATTCAACTTAAATGGCTTGAAATTCTTAAATCTCCTTTTAGATGTTTGATAATTGGAAAAGCAGGTAGTGGAAAAACAGCGCTTGCCCATTTTTTACTTGAAACATTCCATTTACAGAAAAAAATATATATCTTCGGTTTTCCATATGAAAAAATCAAGTTTCTTCCAGGTTATGTGAATGTTGTAAACTCTTTTGAAAAAATACTGCCTGACTCAGTATGTTTAATTGATGAGGCATATTTAAAATTTGGTGCAAGAGAATCAATGATACAAAAAAACTTTGATTTAAGAGAAATCCTTGGACTGTTCAGACAAAGAAATATATCACTGATTTTCATTACTCAAAATACCTCTCTAATAGATAAGGCAGTTCTTTGTAATGTAGATTTTTTGATTTTTAAAGAGATAAATATGTTTAATATCAAATTTGAAAGGAAAGAATTAAAAAAACTTGCAGAAAGTGTGATTAAAAAATTTGAAGAAATTAAAGGTGATAAGAAAAGGTGGAATTATGTAATTTCTGCTTCCGGAGACAAAGAAATATTTATTGAAAACGAACTCCCGGCATACTGGAATGAAGAGTTGAGTCAGGTTTATCAATCTTCATTTTACTCGTATGAAAGAAGTGGGAAAACAATTTCAAATGAAGAGAAGAAGAATATTGCACGACAGTTAAAAATGCAGGGCTGTTCATATAGGCAAATAGCAAAAATTTTGGGAGTAAGTAAATCAACAATTATCAACTGGGTAAAACATCAGAAATAAAAGCATTTAATACTTATTCCTCACTTCCTGCCAATCATCCAGCCAAACTCTATAATTTCAATATACTGAATTTATATGAGAATATAATTTCACATTTTAAAGTATTTCCCACCCAATATTTTTCGTTTTGAGTTGTTTAATCGAAAGTATGTTTTAAAAATTTTAGAGATTTTTCTGGAAAAGTTTTAAATTTTAATGGGATGAGAAAAAATCATAAAAATGTTACTTCAAGAAAATAGTTATGTTAAAATATAACTACAAGAAGAAATTAACTTAGAAGATGAAAAGATATCAGCATAACTCTTTCCTTTTGTTAATTTTTAAAGTTTTATAAATAGGAAATTGTGATATAATAAATGAAAGAGATATGAAAGAAAAGGATTTGAGTTTTGAGGATAAATTGTGGAAAGCAGCGGACAAATTAAAGAAAAAGATAGAAGTTCATGACTATAAATATTTTGTTTTATCTCTTATATTTTTAAGATATGTTTCATTTGCATTTGAAGAAAAGAGAAAAGAAATAGAAGAAAAGGAAGCAAAAAAATTCCCTGAAATATTTAGGGACAAGGTTTGTGAAGATAAAGAAATTTATCTGGCAAATGGAACTCTTTATGTCCCTGAAATTGCAAGATGGGATTATATAAAGAAAAATGCCAATCAACCAAATATCGGCGAAATTATAGATAAAGCAATTGAAATTCTTGAAAATGAATATCCAAGACAATTAAAAGATGTAATACCAAAGAGATTTTCAAGAGGGGATCTTGACCATTATGACCTTGCTTATTTAATAAACCTTTTTTCAGAAATTCAATTTGATGATGAATATTTTGGAAAGGATATTTTTGGAAGGATTTATGAATATTTTCTCGGTAAATTTGCTGAAGCAGAAGGTAAAAAAGGAGGCGAATTTTACACCCCTCGTTCTTTGACAAAACTTATTATAGAAATTCTGGATGTAAAAGAAGGAAGAATTTTTGACCCTGCTTGTGGTTCTGGTGGATTTTTTGTATCAGCACTTGAGAAACTACAAAGAGAAGGTATTGAAAAAGAAAGATTATCAATTTGTGGTCAGGAATCAAAGAAGTTTGTCTGGAAGGTATGCAAGATGAATTTAGCAATAAGAAATGCAGAAGGTGATATAAGATGCGGGGATTCTTACCATGATGATAAATTTTTTGACTTAAGGGCTGACTATGTAGTTTCTAATCCTCCTTTTAATGACAGTGCATGGGGAAGAGATAGAGTAAAATCAAATGACCCAAGATTTAAATATGGACTACCACCTGAAGAGAACGCTAATTTTGTCTGGATACAGCATTATATCTATCATCTTTCACCAAATGGTAAGGCGGGTTTTGTAATGGCAAATGGTGCTTTATCAGTAGGGAATCAGGAAGGAGAAATAAGAAGAAAAATTATTGAGGATGATTTAATTTATGGAATAATAGCAACACCACCAAAGATGTTCTATACAGTTACATTGCCTGCCTCTTTGTGGTTTTTAAGAAAATCAAAGCCAGAGCATATGAAAGGAAAGATTCTTTTTATTTATGCTAAAAAAATGTTTAAACCAATTTCAAGAAAACAGAATATTTTTACTGAAGAGCATATAGCAAAAATTGTTGAAAAATTCAGGATGTTTGAAAGAGGAGAACCTGAGGAAAGGATAAATGAAGTTGGATTTGCTAAAGTTGCTACTGTAGAGGAAGTTGCTAAAAATGGTTATGTATTAACACCAGGAAGATATGTAGGAATAAAACTTGATGAGGAAGATAAACCATTTGAGGAAAAGATGAAAGAGTATTCAAAAGAAATGGCAGAGTTATTAAATAAAGAAACTGAACTAACTGAAAAAGTTAAAGAGGTATTTAGAAGTTTAGGATGGAAAATAAAATAAAATTTCGCTGGGAGACAGAATTTAAGGAAACTGAGATTGGGGAGATGTTATGATTAAGAAAATAAAGATACAAAATTTTCGTTCAATTAGAAATTTAGAAATACAACTTGGCAAAATTAATGCTTTTATAGGTCCAAACAATGCTGGAAAATCAAATATTATGAAGGCATTAGATTTAATTCTTGGTGAAGCATATCCAACCATAAAATTATTTGATGATAAAGATTTTTATAAATACAACAACAAAGATAATTTTATCATAATTCAAGTATCTTTTGACCGACCGTTAAATTGTGATAGAGAAGTTTATGGATTTAAATTAACTTATGATGGAAAGAATTGCGAATATGTAGCTATTGATAAAAATGAGAATGAACAAACTTATTCTTCTGGGGGCGTAATAAAAGTTTCAAAACAAATGAAAGAAGAAGTTGCCCTAATGTATTTGTCCATAGATCGGCAAGCTTCTAAACAGGTGAGTTCATCTCAATGGACTTTATATGGAAAACTATTGAAGTATTTAAATGCCCAAATTGAGCAAGCAAGTAAGAATAAATTTAAGGAACTGCTTGAAAATGGCTATAGAGAAGAATTTTATTCAGTTGTTGAACCTTTTGAAAATATTTTAAAGACACACATTCAAAATCAAACAGGGTTAGATATTTTTCTTAAACTTTCTCTTATGGACCCCATGGAGGTTTTTAAAAATCTGCGACCATATTTCAAAGAGGGGGATATAGAATATGATGCAGAAGATATGGGAGCAGGCACCCAGAGCGCCTTAGCTATTGCAATTGCACGTGCTTATGCAAATATAGTCCGGAACCCTGTAATTATTGCCATTGAAGAACCAGAGCTTTACCTTCATCCACATGGTTGCCGTCATTTTTATAAATTATTAAAGACCTTAGCAAACGGTGGCTTACAAGTTATATATACAACCCATGAAAGATCTTTTATAGATATTAGCAATTTTGAAAGCATTCATATTGTAAGAAAAGAAAGAGAGGAAACCAAAGTATATTCTGGTATATCTTTTTCAATGTCCTCTCAATTTGATGAAGTTAAGATTGCTTCAAAATTTAATGAATATATCAATGAAGTATTTTTCGCTGATAAAGTTATTTTAGTTGAAGGATTTTCTGATAAAGTGGCTTGCCAATTAGCATTAGAAAAATTAGGAATAGACTTAGATTTAAAGGATATATCAATTATTGAGTGCGGAAGTAAAACTGCAATTGAACCTATTGCTCGGATTTTAAAGCATTTCAATATTGAAACATATGCTTTATTAGATGCAGACGCAGAAGCAGAAATATGTAAATTACAACAGTTGTTAGAAGAGGATAATATTTTTATTCAAACACCAGATTTAGAAGGAATGTTAGGACGAGATAAGATAGGTTTAAAACCCGATGAAAAGCTAAGTAAAGAAAAGTCTTTAAGGCTTTTACCTTCTTATTTTCAGAATATTCAAAATAATGAACTTCCTCAAATTTATATAGATCTTAAAAATAAGATGGATAGGTGATATATGAAATTTCGCTGGGAGATAGAATTTAAGGAAACTGAGATTGGGGAGATACCGAAGGATTGGGAAGTAAGGAGGTTAAAAGATGTAATAAGAAGTTTAGAAAGTGGCAATAGACCTAAAGGTGGAGCGTTAGCTCATACACCAAATGGAATATTAAGTATAGGCGGTGAAAATATAAATTGGGATGGAAGTTTAGAACTTACAGAATGTCCGCGATTTGATGAAAATTTTTACGAAAATTTAAAGAAAGGCAAAATAGAACAAGGAGATATATTGTTAGTAAAAGACGGAGCAACGATAGGAAAATTAGCATATATTAAGGAAGTTCCTGAAGGTGAAGCAATGGTTAATGAGCATGTATTTTTGCTTAAATCTGATATCTTTAAGGTTAACCCAAGATTTTTATATTATTTTTTATTTTCAGAAATAGGACAACAACAGATTGAAAGTTCAATTTCTGGAAGTGCACAAGGTGGAATTAATAAATCTCTTCAAGATGATATATTAGTATTTTATCCTCCATTTCCCGAACAATCACGCATTGCTACTGTTTTATCCTGGTTTGATGATTTGATTGAGAATAAGAAAAGGCAGAATGAGATTCTGGAAAAGACAGCAATGGCAATTTTCAAAAATTGGTTTGTTGACTTTGAGCCATTTAAGAACGAGGGATTTGTTTATAATGAAGAATTGGGAAGAGAGATACCAAAGGGTTGGGAGGTGAAGAAAATAGGAGATGTGGCTGATTTAAAAAACGGGCTATCATATAAAGGTAGTGAAAAGTTTAACGAACCCACCGACGGAAGCCTTATTTTTATAACTTTGAACAACATAATTGAAGGCGGTGGATTTAAATCTGAGTATGCTTGGATCAAAAGCGAAAGGTTGAAGGAACGGCATTTATTAAGAGAGGGAGACATAATATTTGCAAATACTGAGCAGACTAAGACGGGAAGACTTTTAGGGACACCGGCTTTTGTTTTTTTCCCAACACAATATTCAAGATCGGTTGGAGTGTTTTCACACCATTTAACTAAGATTAATCCAAAAGATTTTAGAATGAAATACTTCTTTTATTTACTTTTTAGATTATATCAGCAAGAATTTGCTCAATCATTTCATACAGGAACAGGCGTATGGGGTTTTGACCTCCAAAACTTTAAAATGAATTATTCTATCGCAGTTCCGCCTCGCCCCATTCTTCAATCCTTCCACTCTCTCGTTGAGCCATTATTCCAGAAAATTATCCTAAATCAAAAGCAAATAATGACACTAAAGAAAATCAGGGATACACTTTTACCATTGCTTGTTTTTGGTAAATTAAGGGTGGAGGAGGTATGAAAATAATTTTATCAAAACATGCTCAATTTAAATTTCAAGAAAGAAAAATTGACATTAAAATGATTGAAAGGATTCTTGAAAAATATGAATATTTATTTTATGATTTAATTGCAAAAACAATAGTTGTCATTGGAAAGATTAAAATTGGTGGAAAAGAGACAAATTTAGTAGTGATTTTTACCAAAAGGGAAGATGAAATTTATATAGTCACAGCATATCCTGTAAAAGATATTGATAAAGAGATAAAAAGTAAGGAGGGCAAGAGATGGATAAGAATATAAAAGTTTTATTTGATGAAGAAAATGATATTCTTTATGTATCGTTAAAACCAGGAGTAGCAATTGACTCTGAAGAAATTGCAGAAGATATAAGAGTTGAATATGATGACAAGGGACAGGTGATAGGGATTGAAATTTTTAATATCACAAAAATGCTTGCAAGTGCGGTAGGGAAAAAGATTAAAGAAACTTTGAAAATTTAATTAGAGGTTAAATTTATGTCAGCATACCTTACTGAAAATTATCTTGTTGAACAGCCGGCAATAGGTTGGTTTAAAGAAATTGGTTATTTTTATATTCATGGCTCAGAACTTATTCCTGATAATGGGGAAAGGGAATCTTATAGGCATTGTGTTTTAAAGAGAAGGTTTATTAATGCAATAAAAAGAATAAATCCCTGGCTTACTGATGCTCTTTCTGAAGAGGTTTATAAAAAAGTTATTGAGTTTGACCATCCCGATTTTATTATAAAAGGAAAGATATTTTATGAACTTTTAACAAATGGAGTGAAACTTGCGATTAAAGAAGGGAATGAAGAGAAAACAAAAACTGTAAAAATTATAGATTTTGAAGAAATAGGGGAAAATGAGTTTCTTGTTGTAAATCAGTTTAAAGTTGAATATCAATATGAAAGAGAGCAATACAGAAAACCAGACCTTGTTGTTTTTATAAATGGCTTACCAGTCGCAGTTTTTGAACTAAAAAGTTTTAATGCGGATGAGACGGCAAGAGACGCATTTTCAGACCATAAAAGTAAGATAAATGATATTCCCCAACTTTATGTTTATTCACAAATTATTGTTGCTTCAGATGGCTATGAAACAAAATATGGTTCTCCCACAAGTGATTGGGAAAGGTTTTTTGTATGGGAAGGTATTTTAAGTGATAATGATTTAGAAGTAGAAGAAAATGCAGATGGTTATTACAAATATGTTTATAATGGAAAAGAATTGACCTCTCTTGAAGTTTTAATTAAAGGGCTATTTAGAAAAGAACATTTGATTGAGTTTATCAATGATTTTATATTTTATGAGAAAGTTGGAGAAAATTATGAGAAGAAAATTGCTATATACAACCAGTTTTATACAGTAAAGGAAGCGGTTAAAAGAACTGTTAAATGTGTATTAGAAGGAAGGAAACCAGAAGAAAGAAGAATTGGTGTTGTATGGCATACTCAGGGTTCTGGTAAGTCATTGACGATGTTATTTTATGCAAGGAAGACATTAAAAATAAAAGAACTTGAAAATCCCCTTTTACTTTTTATAACAGATAGAAAAAATCTTGATGAACAACTCTATGGTTTATTTTCTCAAATTCCAATTGCAAAACAGGCAGAAAGTATAATGGACTTACAAGAAACAATAAGAAAGACAGCAGGAGGGATAGTATTTGCAACAATCCAGAAATTTGGAAAGATAAAATCAAAAGAATATCCATTACTAACTGAAAGGAAAAATATTATAGTAGTTGCTGATGAGGCACATAGAAGCCAGTATAGAGAACTTGCTCAGAATTTAAGAAATGCAATACCAAATGCCTCATTTATGGGCTTTACTGCAACTCCAATTGAATTACAGGACAGAGATACCTATCTTGTATTTGGTGAGCCAATAAGTATCTATTCAATGGATAAGGCATTAAGGCATAAAGTAATAGTTCCAATCTATTATGAAGCACGGCTTGCAGAATTGCACTTAACAAATGAATTTATTGATGAGGAGTTTGAAGAAATTTCGGAAGGGCTTGAGTATGAATTAAAAGAAGATTTAAAGAGAAAGTATGCAAGAATTGAAAATTTGATTTTGAATCCAGATAGGATTGAGAAAATAGCAAAAGATATTGTTGAACATTTTAATAAAAGAACTCAAGAACTTGAAGGAAAAGCAATGATTGTAGTTATATCAAGAAAAGTTGCAGTTAAACTCTATAATGCTATCAAAAATATTAAAACTGCTCCTCCTATTGAAATAATAATGTCTGGCAATAAACAAAGAGACCCAGAAGAACTTCATCCCCACATAAGAAATAAAAATGAAATGGAAGAAATTCTAAATAATTTTAAAAATCCAGAAAAAGACCCAAAAATGGTAATAGTTGTTGATATGCTTTTAACAGGATTTGATATACCCTGCCTTCATACAATGTATTTTGATAAGCCAATGAAAAATCATAACCTTGTTCAGGCAATTGCAAGAGTGAATAGAGTATTTAAAGATAAACCAGCAGGACTTATTGTTGATTATATAGGAATTGCTGATGACTTAAAAAAATCTTTAAGTAAATATACAATAGAAACTATAAAACAGGTTCTGACAGACATAAATCAGGTTATAAATATATTGAAAGAAAAGTATGATATTGTTTCCTCAATGTTTTATGGATTGAATTATAAAAACTGGAAAAATTTAAAACCAGAAGAAATTTCACAACTTACAGTTTCAGCATATAATTCTTTAAAAAATGAAGAAGAGAAGAAAAAGTTTACAAAAAATTATCTTGCCCTTAAAAAGATTTATGCACTTGCAAGTCCACATCCTGAAACAATTAAAATAAAAGAAGATATAATGTTTTTTGAGATGATTAAAAAGATGATAATTAAATACTCAATACCCACAAGAAAAGAAATATCAAGAGAACTGGAGTATGAGATAAGCCAGTTGATTTCAAAGAGTATTTCTGCGGAAGAACCTGTTGATATATTCTCTTTAATTCAGAAGGATAAACCAGATATTTCTATTCTTGATGAAGAATTTCTTAATCAATTTAAAAATATGCCACAAAAAAATTACGCCATTGATTTGCTGACAAAATTGATAAATGACGAAATGAAGATAAAAATAAGAAAAAATCCCTTTAGATATAAATCACTTTACGAGATGCTGAAAAAATTAATTGAAAGATATAATTTAAAACTTATTGATACAGTTGATGTTATTAATGAGTTAATTGAAATTGCAAAAGAGATAAAGAAAAAACTGGAAGATGGAAAAAAATTAGATTTAACTGAGGAAGAACTTTCTTTTTATGATATGCTTTTAAGTGAAGACGTTTTTAAAAATGAAGATGAGATAAAATATGTAGCAAAAGAGGTAATAAAGATTTTGGGTAATTTTATTAAAATTGTGGACTGGAATAAAAAGGAAACTTTAAGAGCAAAAATCAAAATGGCGATAAAAGAGATACTGTTTAAAGTTGTGGATGAGAGAGTGGAATACAGGAAAATTGATAGGATTGCTTCAAGGATTTACGACCATATAGAAGTATTGTATGCGACATAATTAATTGCAAAATTTTTGAGGGGTCTGTTTGTTTTATTCATCAGAAGGAAAATTTACATCTATTCAACACTCTAAAAATTGTAATTTTTTTAATAATAAGTGTAAAAATTTCAAAATTAAGAGGTGGGAGATTCTGATGGTTTAATTTCTTCTTCAGATATACTTATTATTTCCATCTCGCAGAAAGGGTCATCAATAATAAAAATCTTAATCTTTTTCATCTTTTAAATTTTACCATTTATATTGTAAATTTCAAAAAATTCCACTTCTTTTATGTTTTTTACTCTATTGAAAATCCTGTTAGATGACCGGGTCAGGTGGGTCAGAAAAGGTCAGATACTTTTTACTTTGACCCCTTAAATTTTTTTATTTTTCTCTCTTGACATCCATTTAAAAAAAACGGTAAAATTAAATTATAATTTACAAAAAATGACAAAGAGGAGGAAAAGATATGAATAGAATGAGCAATAATCTTGTATGTTCAATCTCCTTATACTTGAAAAATTTGCGACAGAATTTAGGGTATAAAATTTCAGAGGTTTCAAAGTTTTGCAAGGTCTCTCATTCATACATTTCTATGATAGAAAATGGCTCTGTTCTGCCTTCTCTAAAAATTTTATATAAACTTGCACTTCTTTATAATGTTCCTGTTGATGAACTGCTCGCAATTTATTTAAAAGATTTTAATTTTATAAAGGAGAAATTAAGCGATGAAGATAAAGAAGATATTATCAAATTCAGATTATCTGAACTTTTTCCAGATCTGTTTTCAAAATTTTCAGTTATCTCGGGAACTGAAATGTTAAGGCAACTTGAAGTTAGGTTTCCAGAAAGGTTTGAATTGCTATATAAAATGGCAAAAGAAAGTGGTGAAAATGGTAATAGGTATGAATCAGTTAAAAACTGGCTTTTAAAAACACCAACAATTACAGAACGGATGATATTAAATATGGCAAATGAACTACCTGAAACTTCAACAATAGAAGAAATGATTGAAAAGGTTAAGAGAACTTTTGGCTGGACCTGGGAAAGGATGGCTTATGAATTTGGAGTAAGTTCAAGGACAATTCAAAGGTGGGCAAAAAAAGAATATCCTGTTCCCCAAAAAGCAAAAGATAAATTAATTTATTTATATAATACGATTTGTAAAAGGTTAGATAACACAGTTCAAGTTCTTCAACACCTTTATCCCGGTTCAAAAAGTGTGGATTCTGCGTTAATTATTGAAGAACTGGAGAAACTTGGACTTGCAAAAGAAATCAAAAATAAATTTATTAAAAAGTATCCAAAATTGAAAAAGTATGGAAAGAAAAAATTAAGTGAGTTTTTCTATCAATTTTCAAAGCAATACAAATCTTTTAATGAAATTGTGAAAGAAAATGAAAGTATAAAAAATACTCAAAATAATCTGGTAAAAATTAAATTTAAAGGTAAAAATAAAGGAAAGGGAAATAATGGAAGAAAAAGAAAGAGGAAAAGTAATGATAAAGGAAAGGAAGAAAGTGAGGAAGATGCTGATAAGTGGTTCTTAAACAAAAAATATGAAAATGTTAAAATAAAAATAATGAGTGATTTGATCTTTGAAAATTTGGTGGAAAAATTTATGGGAGCAGGAAGCATTGAGGACCTCCAGAAAAAGGAGGTCCATATGAAAATCAGAAAAAGACCTGAAAGCCCCTATTATTATGTTGATATCTGTGTTAAAAATCATAGATTCAGAATGTCAACAAGAACAACAAATAAAAAGATTGCAGAACTTATAGGATATCAAATACTTTACAGGTTCTGGAATACATTTGAATTTTCTCCCTTCAAAAATATTCCAGATTTTGAAAATGCATCTAAAGAATTTCTGGAACATCAGAAGAAAAAGGGAATAAGTTCATGGAAAAATGAGGAATTATGCCACAGAGCACTTGTTCCATATCTGGGGAAAATTAAAGTTGATGAAATTACACCTTCAAAGATTCAGGAAACACTTGAAAAAATAAAAGAAAATAGGCCTGAAATTTCTTCCAGAACCCTTGATTATTATCGTGGATATCTTAACAGATTTTTTGAATATTTAAAGAATATAAAAAATTATGTTACCCAGAACCCTGTAGAAAAGATTCCAAAAATAAAAGTTGAAAACAAAAGAACACTTATACTTTCTGCCTCAGATGAAGAAATTTTGCTTAAAAATATAAATGATCCTGTGGTTAAGGATATCGTAAAATTTGTCCTTCTGACTGGTTTGCGTGAAGGAGAAGTTTTAAATCTTAAAAAAGAGAATTTTATAGTTGAAGGGGAAATAACATTTTTCAGAATAAAAAGAGAAAAAAACTTTACCATTACAGAGTTTCCGGTGGTCTGGAAAGAATTAAAAGAAATTGTAGAAAAATATATTCATCTACCGGGTGAATATTTCTTTGTTTATTCTGATGGGAAACCTATTGGTAAATGGAAACTTATATATGAATTTCAGAAAGCAAGAGAAAAGGCAGGAATAAAAAACATATGGTTCCATGATTTGCGGAGGACTTTCTATACAAGGATGAAACTTGTTGGTTGCGATTATTTGATTCTCGAGTATTTGATGGGTCATAAATTACCTGAAATTTCGTCGCGTTATTTTTCATGCTCAATTAAAAACATATCTGATGAATTGAAAAAGTTGGAAGAGAAATTGTCTCACTATTGTCCCAGTAAAGAGGAAGGAGAAAGATTATGTCAGATTTAAAATTCTGGAATTGCTTGATACACAAATGCCGGGAGAGGGATTCGAACCCTCACGGGAGCAAGCTCCCAACGGATTTTAAGTCCGTTGCGTCTTCCTTTCCGCCATCCCGGCTTTACATAATTATTCTGTTTTCAAATTTCCTATTTCTTTAATTTACATTATATCCCAATCTTTGTCAATTCTTTTAACTTTTTCAGGTTATTATATTTGATAAAAAAGTTTTGAAAATTTTGCTATAATGTGATATAAAGAATAAACTATGGGAAAGATAAATAAAATTTTTTGGTTTTTATTTTTTGTAGTTTTTTCGGTTTTGAATGCAGGAATTTTTTCTGATTATCCTGATTTGAAATTATTTGGTGAAGATTTTTTTGAAAACTTTAAATTAGAGACAAAAAGATATCAAATTCCTGTGAGTGATGATTATATTGTTGGTCCAGGTGATATTATTGTTATAAATGTCTGGGGATTTTTTGAGAGTGAATATCAGAAAGAAGTTGAAATTGATGGGAGTATATTTGTTCAGGGAATTGGGAAAATATATATTGGAAATAAAAAGTTTTTTGAAGCAAAAAAGATAATTGAGGATAAATTTTACAAAAAATACAAAAATATTCAGGTCTCTGTTTCTATTGGCAAAATAAGAACAATTAATGTTTTTGTCCTTGGAGAAGTTAATAAACCCGGTGTCTATGAAATTTCTCCATTTTTTACAATACTTGATATAATTTCAATTGCTGGTGGAGTAAATAAAAATGGTAGTTTAAGAAAAATAGAGATAATTAAAAGTAATGGAGAAAGAGAAATTATTGATATTTATCCTTTACTTTTAAAAGGAGAAAAGGTAAAAATCTTTCAATTTCAGAATGAAGATACAATTTTTATCAATAAGTCAGAAAATCTTGTTGGAATAGTTGGTGCTATAAGAAAACCAGCAATATATGAATTAAAAAAAATGGAAATTGGTGAAATAATTGAACTTTGTGGTGGTTTTTTGCCTAATGCAGATATTTCACATATTCAAATTGAAAGGATTGATAAAGAAAAAGGTAAAATTTTGATTGATTTAAAGGAGAATGAAATAAATAATTTCAGATTAAAAAATTTTGATATTATTAAAATTCCTGAAATTCCCTCTCAATCTTATTATCAAGTAGAAGTTTTGGGTTCTGTTAAAAAGCAGAGGGTTTATGGATGGAAAGAAGGCATAAAAATAAGTGATATATTGAAAGAAGAAGATTTATTACCATTTTCAGAAAAAGAGAAAGGTGAAATTGTTAGAATAGAAAATGGTTATAGAAAAATAATCAAATTTTCTCCAGAGAAAGTTTTTTCTGGAGATGAGAAGGAGAATTTATTTTTAATGCCTCTTGATAAAATAATAATTTATTCAAAAGAAAGACCCGAAAAAAATGTATTTATTTATGGAGAGGTGAAATTTCCTGGAACATATATAATAGAAAGTGGTGAAAAATTAAGTAATATAATTAAAAGGGCTGGTAATTTTACAGATAAGGCATATCCAAAAGGAATAGTATTTTTAAGGGAAACAATTAAAAAACAGAAAGAAAAGGAAATAGTTAATTATGTGAAAGAAAAAATGGAAATATTGAAGTCGGCATTGAAAACCACAACAGATACAGAAGAAAAACAGGTAATAGAGAAAGGAATTATATCACTTGAAAAACTCTCTGAAATTGAACCAACTGGAAGAATAATTATAAAAATAGATAAACTTGAAAATTTTGAAAATAGTTTATATGATATTGAACTTGAAAATGGAGATATTATATATGTTCCAAAAAAACCAGTTTATGTTTCAATTATTGGAGAAGTGAATAATCCTAAAAATGTATTTTATGAAGAGAGTTTGAGTTTTAATGATTATATTCAGAAAGTGGGTGGATTTACAAAAGATGCCGACAGAAAAGGTGTATTTATTGTAAGAGTTGATGGTTCAAGTGATAAAAATTTAGAAAAAATTGAACCAGGAGATACAATTGTTGTTCCATTTGAACCAAAAGGTGAAAGAATGAGATTTATTAAGGATATTATGCAGATATTCTATCAGATAGCAGTTGGTGTTGGTGTATTGGTAAAATGAATAAAGAAAAAATAAAAAATGGAATATTAAAGGGGAGTCCATTAAAAAGACATATTATTTTGTGGATTCTATCTTTAATTGCAGGAATTAATTTAACTGTCTTATTTTATTTAATTTCTCCAAAATATTATAAAGCAACAGCAACAATCTTACAGCCACCTGAAACAGAAGTAAGCACTGCTTCTCTTCAATCGTCAAAATTTTCAAAGGAACCAATCTCTCTTATAAGAACAAATACAGAACTATTTTTTTCAATACTAAATAGTAGAAGGATGAAGGATGATTTAATTAATAAATTTGACCTTAAAAAACATTATGATGTTTCAAATGATGATGAAGCAATAGAAATTTTGGATGAAAGGGTAAAAATTTTTCTGACAAAGGATAAGGTTATACAGATAGATGTTATTGATAGAGACCCCCAACTTGCAGCAGGAATTGCAAATTTTTATACAGAAAATCTTGATTTTTTAATAAAAGAATTAACTATAACAACTGCGAAACAGAATAGAAAATTTCTTGAAAAAAGGTTAAAAGAAACAACTGAACTTATTGAAAATCTTGAAAAAAGATTAACAGAACTACAGAATACAAATAAACTTATTGTAGACCCAAATCTTTCCCAGATTTCTCAAGCAGGTGGTAAACTTATGGAACAATTGATAAATAAACAACTTGAACTTGAAAAAGAAAGGCAGATACTTGATGAAAAAGACCCAAAAATAATAATGTTAAAAAATGAAATAAAAGAAATACAGACATCACTCTCAAAATTGCTTTCCTCACAGGATGAACTAACAAGAATTTTGAGAGAATTAAAGGTTCAGGAATCCCTTTATAGTTTTTTAACTTCAAAAATGGAAGAAGCAAAAATTGAAGAAACAAGGGATACACCTGTTGTTCAGGTTCTTGATAAAGCAAAAGTTCCTTATAAGGTTTACAGACCCGATTTAAAATTGTTAATTATACTTGTAAGCAGTATTATAGGTGGTATTGGTTTTCTTTCAATATTTTTTGATATTTTAAGATTTCTTGGAAGTATATGATAGATAAAATTTTAAAGTCATTTTTTACTCTTTTTGTTGCAATGAATGTAATAGGGGTCTTGCCAATATTTATTCTACTTACTGAAAATTTCACATTAGAACAAAAAAATAGAGCAGTGTTTGAAGGTGTCACAACTGCATTTTTCATTACCACAATTTTTATTTTCATAGGTAAATGGTTATTTAATGTTCTTGGAATTGAAACAGGAGATTTTATGATAGCGTGTGGAATAGTTCTTCTTGTTCTTTCCATAATGATGTTAACAGAAACACTTTACTCCAAGGAAATAAAAAAAAATAAAATTTCAATTGTTCCTCTTGGAACACCCCTTCTTGCAGGTCCAGGCTTCTTACAACTTCTATTATTGTTTCAAGTTTATATGGCTACCAAATAACATTAATTTCCCTTTTTCTTGTTTCTATAATAAGTGGTCTAATATTGTTTTTGTCAGGAGAAATTTACAAAATTATTGGAGAAGAGGGAACCAAAGGTATATCTAAAATTGCGAGTTTATTTCTTGCAGGAATTGGTGTTATGATAATAAGAAAAGGTATAAATTTTTTAATTAAATAAGAGTTTAAAATGGGGAAAAGGATATGTGCTTATTATAATTATAAAGGTGATGTTTTTATAGATGAAGAAGTAATTCCTGAATTGAAAAAAGGAGAAATTCTTGTTAAGGTTCATGCTTCTCTTATAAGTCATGGAACTGAAATTGGTGTAATAAAAAGATTAAGAGAAAATCCAGACCCTTCAAAATTTGAAAAAAGACCTTTTGGATATTCAAATTCAGGAGAAATTATTGAACTGAGTAAAGATTGTGAGAATTTTAAAATAGGTCAGAAAGTTGCATGTATGGGTGCTGGTTACGCATTACACACAGATTATGCTATTGTCCCTAAAAATTTATGTATTCCAGTTCCAGAAGAAGTAAGTTATGAAGAGGCGAGTTTCTGTCATCTTGCAGCAACTGCTTTATGGGCGGTAAGAAGGGGAAAACTTGAAATAGGAGAAAATGTTGCTGTTTTAGGTCTTGGAATTATAGGCCAGATAATCTGTCAGTTATGTAAAATTTCTGGCTGTCATGTTATAGGATGGGATAGATTTGATTTAAGATTAAAAAAAGCAATAGAAAATGGGACTGATAAAGTTATAAATATTGAAAAGGAAGATGTTGTAAAAGAAACTATTGAATTTTCAAGAAATTATGGTATAGATACTGGATTTATATGTTTTGGCGGAGAAGGAACAAAAGCAATGGAATTATTATTAAAAACAATGAAAACAGCACCAGATAAACATAAAATGGGTAAAATTGTTATTGTGGGAGGAGTTGAATTAAAATTAAGTTTTCCAACATTTTTTGGGAATATAGATATTTATCCCTCTTCAAGGACAGGGCCAGGTTATCATGATGAAGAATGGGAATATGGAAAAGATTATCCTCCTGTTTTTATTCAATGGACAACAAAAAGAAATCTTGAAGAAATTTTATTATTGATAAAAGAAAAAAGGTTAAATGTTAAATCACTCATTACAGATAAATTCCCTCTTTCTGATATTAAATCTGCATGTGAAAATTTGATAAATCATCCAGATAAAAGTTTGGGTATGGTATTAATTCCTTGAAAATTCCCTCTTTTTTCAAACATTTCTGATTTATGATAAAATAAAAAAATATGGAAAAAATAAGTGAATTAAAGGAAAAACTTTTAAAAATTTTAAAAGAAAGAGCACTTGTTTTTAAAGAGGTTAAACTCTCAAGTGGAAAAACAAGCAATTATTACATAGATGGCAAAATTATAACTCTTTCTCCTGAAGGAATTTATCTTGTAAGTAAGATTATTTTTGAGATGATAAAGAATGAAAATATAGATGCAATAGGTGGATTAACAATAGGAGCAGACCCAATAGTAAGCGGTGTTTCTTTGATAAGTTTTATTGAAAAAAAACCAATTTATGCCTTTATAGTAAGAAGTTCTCAAAAAGACCATGGGATGGGGAAATTGATTGAAGGAAATATTCAGAAAGGATGGAATGTTGCTATTGTTGATGATGTTGTTACTACCGGTTCTTCTTTATTAAAATCAATTGAAGCAGTTGAAAATTATGGAGCAAATGTAAAAAAAGTTATATGTATTGTTGATAGAGAAGAAGGAGCAAAAAAGGCAATTGAAGAAAAAGGATATAAACTTGAGGCAATTTTTACAAAGGATGAATTGATTAGAAAATGAATATAGAATGGAAAAGAATAGAAAAAATAATAAAGGATGCATTAAAAGAAGATATAGGCAAAGAAGATATAACCACAGAAGGGATTTTTAAAGAGAATTTTTTTGTTTCTGCAGATTTAATATGTAAAAGTGGTGGCGTATTATGTGGAATTGAAATTTTTAAAAAAGTTTTTCTGTCCCTTTCTTCTGATTTTTCATTCAATTTTAAATTTAAAGATGGTGATTTTATTGGAAAAAATATAATTGTTGGTAAAATTAAAGGTCCTATAAAAGAATTATTAATGGGAGAAAGAACTGCTTTAAATTTCCTGCAACACTTATCAGGAATTGCGACAGAAACAAGAAAAATTGTAGAAAAAACAAAAATAAAAATATATGATACAAGAAAAACTACTCCGAATTTAAGAGTTATAGAAAAATATGCAGTTAAAATAGGAGGTGGAGAAAATCATAGATTTGGACTTTATGATATGGTTTTAATTAAGGATAATCATATAAAAGGAATTATGGAGATGGAAAAAATTGACAAAATTTCAGCAATAAAACTTGCAATTGAAAAAGTAAAAAAATATGTAAAAGGGAAATATAAAATTGAAATAGAGGTTGAAAATTATAAAGAGGCACTTATCGCTTTAAATGAAGGAGTTGATATAATAATGTTTGATAATGCAAAAATAAATGATATAAAAAAATTCAGTGAATTGAAAAATAAAAAAAATTGTGAAATTGAGGTAAGCGGAAATATAGATATTAAAAAACTTAAAAAATTTGAAAACTTAAAAATTGATAGAATTTCTGTTGGATATATCACACATTCAGCAAAAGCAGTAGATTTTTCATTAAAAATTAAGAGTTTGATAGATGGAAAAAACACTTGAAAAACAAATGAAATATTTTGATACTCACTGCCATCTTGATTTTGAGCAATTTGATAAAGATAGAGATGAGGTCATAAAAAGAGCAAAAGAAAATAATGTTGAATATATGATAAATGTTGGAACGAATATTGATAGTAGTAAAAAGGTTATAGAAATTGCAGAAAAATATGATTTTATTTATTCTTCAGTCGGAATTCATCCACTTGATGTATCTGAATATAATATCCAGGATTTAAAGGAAATTGAAAAACTTGCAAAAAATAGAAAAGTTAAGGCAATTGGAGAAACAGGACTTGATTTTTATTATTCAAAAGAAAATAAAGAAAAACAAAAGGATTTTTTTATAGCACAAGTAGAAATTGCAGGTAAATATAATCTTCCCTTAATTATTCATCAGAGGGAAAGCAAAAATGAATTGATAGAAATAATTGAAAAGATAAAATTGCCTGAAAAAGTAGTTTTCCATTGTTTTGGTGGAGATAACCAACTTTCAGAATACTGCAACAAAAAGGGATTTTTTATTTCATTTACAGGAATTTTAACATTCAAAAATGCAAAAAATGTAAAAGAAGTCGCAAAAAATTATCCTGTTGAAAAAATTATGGTTGAAACAGATGCTCCATTTCTTGCACCAACCCCATATAGAGGCAAAAGAAATGAACCATTTATGGTAAAATATATTGTTGATGAGATTGCAGATTTAAAAATGATTGATAAAGATTTAACGGCAGACATAATATTTAAAAATTCTGTTAATTTTTTTGAAATTTAATGGAGGCAAAATGGCAAAAAAAATTAAAATTGGAATATTTGGAGCAAGAAGGGGTCTTTCTTATAAAAATGTTGCATCTTTAATTCCTGATGTAGAAGTTTTTGGTGTTTGTGATTATAACCAGGAAAGATTAAAAAATTTGAAAGAAGAAAAAATTCCTACTTTTACTGATTTTGATAAATTTATTGAATATGATTTTGATATTCTTGTTGTGGCAAATTACTGCACTGAACATGTTCCATATGCTATTAAGGGATTAAAATCTGGTAAGCATGTTCTATCTGAAGTAATTGCTTGTAAAACACTTTCAGAAGGAGTTAACCTATGCAGAGAAGTTGAAAAAGCAGAAAAAAATAATAATTTTTATATGTTTGGAGAAAATTGCTGTTATTTAAGTTATATACTTGAAATGGAAAAAATTTATAAGTCAGGTAAAATAGGTGAATTAAGATATGGAGAAGGAGAATATATTCATGATTGTTCTCAAATCTGGCATTTATTGACAAATTCACCGGAACACTGGAGAAACTGGCTTCCATCAACTTATTATGTTACTCATTCACTCGGTCCATTTATAACAATTACTGATTTAAGACCAGTCAGTGTAAGTGGTTTTGTTGTTCCAAATTTATTGAGTAGAGAATTTGGTAGGAAGGGAGATGACTGGGGAATTTTAATTATTAAAATGGAAAACGATGCAATTTTAAGGATAATACCATGGAGTGTTGGCCTCATGATTCTTTATGGTATAGAATTTATGGAACAGAAGGTATGATGGAAAATAATAGATGGGAAAATACAGATATATTAAATGTTCATTTTCAAAAATTATTTGGGAAGGCAAAATTAAAAAGTTATAAACCAGAATATAAAAAATTTAAAATAGCAAAGAAAACAGGCCATGGAGGTGCTGACTTTTTTATTCTTTATGATTTTATCAAGAGTATTAAAAGAAAGGAAAGACCCAAAATAGATGTTTATAAGGCAATGGATATGACTTTACCAGGAATTATAGGATATAAAAGTGCTGTTTCTAATAGTATTCAAATGGAAGTTTCAGATTTCAGAAAAGAAGAGATAAGAAAAAAATATGAAAATGATAACTGGTCTCCTGACCCAAAAGATAGAAATTTGCAGAAAAATCAACCATTTCCTTCAATACTCGGTGATATTGAGATAAAAAAAGAAGTATATGAAAAAATTTATGGTAAAATATAAAAATGGAACTTATAGAGGGTGTTAAAATAAAGGTTCTTAAATTTATACCTGATGAAAGAGGCAGATTGATGGAGATTTTAAGGAGTGATGATGAAATTTTTGAAAAATTCGGCCAGGTTT
>Ga0080004_1118928_pt1 | contig 48894 bp, 50 predicted proteins | sample WasSprMetagenome_FD_69207 | JGI IMG/M metagenome (GOLD analysis project Ga0080004, IMG submission 69207) | Sulfidic aquatic microbial communities from Washburn Spring, Yellowstone National Park, USA - WS (SPADES assembly) (version 2) | ecosystem: Environmental > Aquatic > Thermal springs > Hot...
GGGGTTTTCAACGAGCTCACTGGAAAATGGCCCTTTGTCGCAGTGAGGGTTCCGGGACATCCAGTACCAATTGCGATAATGAAAGAGCTGGATTCTCCGATAACAGGGCCTAGTGCGAATATATCGGGAAGAATAAGTCCAATATCTGCCAGCGATGTGATATCCGAGCTTAATGGGCTTATAGATCTGCTGCTGGACTGTGGAGATTCCTATTTCGGCATAGAATCTACAATAGTCGATCTGACCATATCACCTGCAAGAGTGACAAGGGAGGGCATAATACCCGTTGATGAGCTGAGAAAAACAGGTCTTGATTTCATAGTTGAGGAAAGGGGAAAGAAGATAGATCTAGGCTTCAAGTTGATACTCTACGATATGGATCTGAAAAGGGCAAGAGAGGAGATATCAAAAGTAGCAGGAAATAAACCTGTTATAACGACGGAGGATGGAGCTCACCTGTACAAAGTGCCTGTAATACTGGGAAGAAGGGACAATCTTCACACGGTTGCCAAGAGCATATATAGGGTGTTCAGGATCCTAAGAGATCTGAACCCAGAGGTAGTGCTTGCTGAGCCCTTCAATGAGCCCGGAATAGGAAGAGCGATAATGGGCATACTCAAAGCTGCTTCTTGGAGGGTGGTAAATGAAAATTCACGATCCAGTTAGTTTTCATGATAATCCTCTTCATTTTTCTGCATTACAGCCACTGCACAAAACTCAATGTTGCTTTATGACTTCCTCTTTCAGATTTCTCTTTTGTTTCAGGCAATATTTACATTATTAGGAGCTGTTTGTAGTAAAGAATTAGCCATCTAGAATGAATTTTTATTCCAATTATTGCATTTTCTACATCACTTGTTACAACCTTAATGCAAGAAGAAAATGTTCCCCTCAGTAGATACTGCATATAGGATAAAAAGCACCAAAATTATTGCCAGAACTTTCAATATCCTACTCAGAAGCTTTCTCACAGCATAATACATTAAAGAACTTACTTAAAAATTTTTTGCACATAATTACTAGGAACTTCTAATGGAGAGGAATCATGAACTTGAATTGAGCTTTCCAAGGCCACTCAAATGAGCTAAGAAAAAGAATTCTCAGGTCTACTCTGATATCGGAAGATATATAACCCCTGAGCTATTCCCATATGAAACAGCTCTTCCCTCTTTCTTTCTCATTGCAACTACAGCGCAGACAAAGGAGTCAATTTCATCAATGCTTTCAGGAATCTTTCTGAAGGATATGCCAGTCACAACCTCCAGAGCTTTGACAGCTTCTGGCATCTCCCTCTTTCTCCTCGGTCTCTTAATTCCCATTATTCTGTATATGGCTGTAGGAAATGTCTCTATTACCTCGAAGTTGTGGAGCTTTTTCTTAAGGGAGAAAGCCCTTAAAGATAGCATTCTCATGTGGCTGAAATTGGGAGGAAAAACCCTGAAGCCCAATTTTATCAGATCAAGATCACATTTCCTGAGCTTTGGCTGGGATGTCAGCGGGGCATCTATTGCTATGATAGACGGCTTTCTCCTTATTGCAAACTCCACTATTTCCTCATCTCTGTAAAGCCTTGTTGTTGATGCGAGTTTTTCCTCAATTATGCAGATCCCGGAAGGTCTTCTTTCATAAGCAGCCAGATCTATCCCCATGAATATATCCGGCAACTGAGCACCTCTACCTCCAAAGCGTCAAGCCATGCTCTTCCAGCTTTGAGAAGTGTTTTTTATTTCTGGTCCAGAGGGGAAGCATCCTTGAGATAGAGGTAGCTCCTATCAGAAGATCTCTCTCATCTATAAGTTCTCCTTTGCTCCTGAGCTTTCTCCAGATGATGGAGGCCTCTTCTATCACCTTATTGTCCAGTGGTATCACCCCAAATATATCCTCTGCTAGAGCTTTTGCCTTTATCGGATCAGCTTTTCCCCTGATGAACTCATATAAAGTTACTATGGAGATATAGCACGGAAGATCCGGTAGATCCTCCTTTCCTCTGTCTATATCAATCAAAACACTTGTATCTATTAGGATTCCCCTAGCCTTAATTTTAACCTCACCTCCTCATAGGAAGAGTCAAATTCTATTTTTCTCAGCTCTTCTAATGCCTTTTTAGTTCTTTCCCTTCTATAATTCTCTGCAAGTTCAAATAAAAATTTATCCCAAGTTTTATCTCCTTTTAGCTTGGCTAGAAGCTCCTTTGTCTCCCTGCTCACAGTGATGGTTGTGGGCATGAGTAATTGACAATGTTCAACTTATAATTCTTACTTTGTCGTGATGTTATTCTTATGAATTAATAATTCTGCGGATTTTTGGCCTTATCATCGCAACGCCGAGGGAGGTGCTTATCTCGGTTATCGGGCCAATTGCCACCATGGTTCCTCCCATAACAGGGAGAAATAGCCCTATTACCCCTGTGATGATGGCCTCCATCGGCTTAAGGCCTAGGAGCATGTAGAGTATTGATGAATTCGCCACATCGAACAGAAACTCTGATATCAGGGAGAGAGAGAACAAAAAATTGGGATTGTTGCTCTTCATATACCCCCATAGAAAGCCTATGAGGCCACAAAGAGCTGAGTTAACAGCTGTCCATGGACCTATTCCGAAGAAGATATCCGATACAGCATAGCTCATAATCCCGGCTAGGAGGCCTGCACATGGGGATTCAGCTGATGCTATCAGGGTGAACATGAAGGGGAAGTTTATCACCTGAGTTGCTCCTATTACCAGATGCTTCATGAGCCTCATAGCTATGGAAAGAGAGGCCATTATTCCGGCTGTTGCAACCGATCTGCTTCTGCAACTCAATCCATGTATCTACCTCCGTTTATGTTTATCACCTCTCCATTTACATGGTCATTTTCTATCAGGAATATGACAGCATGAGCTATTTCCTCAGGCCTTGCTATTCTTCCCTGAGGGGAGAGCTCTATTCCTCTCCTCTTCACCTCATCCGAGAGAGCGGATGTATCCACAGGTCCAGGGGCAACAGCATTAACAGTTATGTTGAATGGAGCTAGCTCTCTTGCCAAGGCCCTTGTAAGTCCTATAACTCCAGCCTTTGATGCTGCATAAGCTACGCCAACAGTTCCTCCTTCCTTTCCAGCTATCGAGGATATGTTCACTATCTTCCCCCTTCTTCTTCCCATCATGTGCTTTGCCACCAGTTTGCACATGAAGAATGTGCCCGTCAAGTTGACACCTATTATCCTGTTCCACTCCTCCTCCGTTATCTCCTCTATTTTATAATACTTAGGAAGGACTCCTGCATTGTTTACCAGTATATCCACTGAGCCGAAGTTCAGGAGAGCCTGTTCGAATAGCTTTATACAATCGCTGTACTTTGATATATCTGCCCTGACTGCTACAGCTTTTCTCCCCATCCTCCTTATTGCTGACGCTGTTTCCTCAGCCGATCTCTCGTCCGATACGTAGTTTACCATAACATCAGCTCCTTTTTCCGCTAGAGCAATTGATATGGCTCTTCCTATTCCTCTTCCCCCTCCTGTAACAATAGCCTTGCTTCCCTCTATCTGCATAACTAGCTGTGCGCTAAGAGGGGAAAAAGTTAATGCATAATTTACTCAAATACAAAATGATAAATATATAATATGTAGTTGACAGATTCTGCCCGTCAAACCTTGTTCACTCTGCAGGTGGATTAGATTCCCAGTTTTGCTCGAATTTCTACGGTTTGATTATAGGGATTAATGATGCCTCTGGTCGATTATCTAGCTCCTGTTGACAGGAAGCTATCAGATGAGGAGATGGAAAAAGCAGGTTCCCTGATAAGCGCTATAATAAGGGTATGTGACTGGAAGGGTCTTGCTATACTCTTCTCCTCCGTTCAAGAAGGCCTACTATGGGTTGAGGAGCACAGGGACAAGACCACGAGCTGTTATGTAGATGCGTCCTCATTATTTAAATTAATAGACTATATAAGAGGAGTTCTGCTGGATAAGGAGTATAAGATGGAGAAATATAGTTGGGAGAACACAAAATATAGGACCATCAGAAGCTGGCTGATCGAGCCAAAGAAGAGGCTGGCTGATTTTTATGTCCTCCTTCTTGATGTCTTAAATTCTCCTGATGAAATTAAACAGGAGTTTGAGCAGTTCAAGGGGAAGTTGATCAAAATAGACGAGCTCCCCAGCGATTTCAAAATACAAGCAGGTGCACTGGGGACCTTTCTTCTGTACAAGGGATTTGTGTGCAGCAGGGTGTTCTTCTCCCACTCAAACTCCGGCTGGTTTAACCTGACGCACGACAAGCCTCAGTCCCCTCAGGAGTACATGAAGGAGCAGGAGGAGAGGAGGATCCTATGATCCAAAATATAAATTCAGAGTTTTCATCTATTTATAACCAACGAAATCTATTCTATTTGTTCTGCGCTTACAAATTTCCCTTTCATTTCATTGGCATGTTTCTCATCTCCCTGGTCATACTGCTCTTTTTACTGTAAAGCTTTTTCATCTGCGGCCCGGATATCACCTTCATATATGTTTTTATTCTGCATTAAGCAGTTTCTACTGGATGTCCAAGAAGGGCATAGTTATTCAGGAGGATGTCCTTAACAGGCTTAGAAAACTTCAGGAGGAACTTACAAGGAAAACAGGAAAACCTGTTTCTTTAGATGAAGTTTTAAAATACCTTATGGATTCTGTTGAGAAAGAGAATATGAAACCTTATATCCCAGCACAAAGACCAATAAAACCTGAGAAAGAAGATTTTAGCAAAAAACAGGTTGAAATTCCAGCAGAAGCGGGCATAGCTGAGGCAATGCACATAGTTGCGGATATCCTAGGGGAAAGAATAAGGGACTCCTGTAGAAAGTATGACAACAAAAGAGGGGTATGCATGTGGTATGAGCTTTATGATATACCTAGTGACCTCAGAAATGCCTTTTCAGATCTTTTCATTGATATCGATGGAGTAACCAGATTTCTCGTGGGAAATCATCCTTGGGTATGCGTTATGTGCAGAAAGGGGAAAGTGTGAAATATTATTAAATGATCTCTTCTAAATTTAGCCCCCGCTATAACTATTGCTTTTATATAAAAAAGAAAAGAGGAAAAAGGTCAGCCAGCAGGCGGAGGTATAACGTTATCCATCCACCACTGCATATTCCACAGGGCATCATGTCCAAGTCTCTCGCCAGAAGCCGCCATCAGGTTGCCCTTGTTGTCGTAAAGCGGGCCTGTGAACGGATCAAATGTTGGAACTTCTTCGCTCATCTGAGCAAGTCTCAGCATAACCAGATCGTACACAGACATCTCCTTCCCCGTTATCTTCTCCTTAACTTTCACAGCCTTAAGTTTATCCGCTATAGCTGGGTTTATCGGTTCTCCTGGTGAGCATCCAAGCTCGACTGCTCCCTCGCGTAGCATCCACCAGTAATCCACATTCTGGAGGTTTGTGTTTGTGTATATGCCTAGGTATATCTTAGCCAATATATCTTCGTATATCTTCTCCCAGTGTACTATCTGCCCGCTCACGCACACATCTGGCCCGTATGCCTTCATCGGGCTGTAGTGACCGAAGGCATAAATGGGCTGTCCCTTCTTGTAATGCTCCTCCGCTACCTGAACAACTGTCGGCGAGTCCTCTGTGAATGCTAAGACATCAACTCCCTCGGCTATAAGTGCTTCTGCAGCCTCCCTTGCTCTTGTAGGATCATACCAAGCGTGAATTTCCCTCACATATACCTTAGCGTTGGGATTGACTTCCTTTACTCCTATTGCAAACGCATTTATGTGTCTGACAACCTCGGGTATTGTGAAGGCTGCAACATATCCTACCTTGTTCGTCTTCGTCAAGGCTCCAGCCATAAGTCCATTAAGATAGTACAGCTGGTAGAACTCAGCGAAGTATGTTCCCATGTTTGCAGCTCTCTTGTAACCTGAACAGTGGAAGAATATCTTGTCTGGATGCTTCTTCGCCTCCTCTAAAGTTGGGTCCATGTAACCGAAGCTTGTTGTGAATATCACATCTGCTCCCTTTGCAAGCATATCCTCTATATATTTTGCCGCGTCAGCTTCAGCAACGGACTCAGCATACATCGTCTTTAGCCATGGAAATTCTTTCTCGACATACTTTCTTCCCTGGTCGTGAGCGTGAGTCCATCCATAGTCACCTATCGGTCCTATATAGATGAAGCCTGCTGTAAGGTTCTTTCCCCATTGAGGCGGGGGAGGGCATGTTGGTGCTGGAGGGCACGGAGGACAAGAAGTTGGAGGACAGATCTTTGCATAATACCCTACTATGCCTGCCAGAATGGCCGCAACAACTAGAACCACTATCCAAATACTTGTCTTCATGGGGTATCCCCTGCAATTTATTGTAGAGGATAAGATAAACCTTGCTTAACTGTTGGTGTAAATTTTACTTGTTCGTGTATATAGTTCTCTGCTGACAACTCATCGGCTTACTATTTTTACCTCTCCTCTCTCACAAACGGAACTCCTAGTGCGGCAGGTGCACCGAATCTCCTTTTCATTCCACTCATCGAGAAGATCATAACGACTATTGTTGCTATATAAGGCATCATGCCAAGTATATCAGTCGGTATTCCGTATGCCTGCAAATTGAACTGGATTGCCTCTATCCCACCGAAAAGATATGCTCCCACTATTGCCCTTAGAGGGCTCCAGAAGGAGAATATCACCAGGGCTATTGCTATCCATCCTCTTCCGGCCGTAGTCATAACATCGCCCCAGAATGGGGCTGAAACTGTGGTCAAATATGCACCTCCAAGTCCTGCAAGTCCTCCTCCGATTGCTGTGCAAGCATACCTTATTAGGCTTACATTTACTCCAAGAGCATCAGCAACAGCTGGATTCTCACCGCAAGCCCTTATTCTTATGCCTATTTTTGTCCTGAAAAGGATGTACCACATCACTACAGCTAATATTATAGAGAGGTAGAAAAGTGCATCCATTCTGAATAAAGGACCAAGCAGGGGTATCTGGCTCAAAAACGGTATCCTTATCGGATTGAAGCTTATCCCTGGAGATCCCACATATTTTATCCCGATGACGCTGCTCAATCCAAGTCCAAACATCGTCAAGGCAAGGCCTGAAACTGTCTGATTTCCTCTCATTGTTATGGATACAAAAGCATGAATTAATGAGAGAGCTATCCCCACCAAAATTGCTGTCAGAACTGCTAAAAGGAGATTTCCGGTTATCTTTCCAACAATAAATGCAGTTACAGCTCCCATTATCATCATTCCCTCCACGCCAAGGTTCATCACACCAGATCTCTCTGCATATATCTCCCCGAGAGTAGAATAGAGCAGGGGAGTTCCCGAAACAAGTATTGTTGATATTATACTTTCGTAAAATGTCATATTCATCAAATCACCTCCTCAACTTTATGCTGTAATTTAGGAATACTTCCGACGCCAGAAGGAACAAGAGAATTATCCCGTTGAACATGTTTATCACTCCAACAGGCATACCAAATGATATCTGTATGTAGCTTCCGCCTACAAGTATCCCGCTGAAGAAAACAGTCGATACCAGAACAGCTAGGGGATTGAGGCCTCCAAGCCACGCTATTATTATTGCTGTATATCCATAACCCACTGAGAATCCTGGCCTGAGCCTGTGCTGTATTCCAGCTATCTCCCCAACTCCCGCTATGCCGGCAAGTCCACCGCTTATAATCATAGATATTAATATAACTCTCGATATGTTTATCCCGGCAAATCTTGCTGCCATCAAGTTGTCCCCAACTACCTTGAGCTCGTAGCCGAATGAGGTCCTGTTCATCAGCAGATAAACAAAAATTAGGCTGGTAAGAGCTATTATAAGCGTAATGTAGTGTATTCTTGTGCCTGGAATTGTCTGAAGGGTGGCATGATCAGGAAGTATTGCTGTCTGAGCGAAACCGGACCATGTCATGTTTCCCCACTGCTCTTTCGCTCTCCAAGGTCCATAAACTAGGTAGTAAAGAAGCCTTATTGCAACATAATTCATAAGAAGGGTTGTTATAACCTCATTCACATTCATTTTTGCCCTCAAAACAGCTGGTATTAGGGCCCAGAGGGCTCCTGCTAGAAATCCGGATAGAAACATAGCCGGAATAACAAGATAGCTTGGCAATGGAACCCATAAACCCACTCCAGTGGCGGCTATTGCCCCCAGTATCAGCTGTCCCTCAGCTCCTATATTCCATATCTGGCCTTTGAAAACAAGGGAAAGACCTACTCCACATAAAAGCAGGGGTATAAGCTTCACTATTACCTCAGAAACTCCTGTTTTAGTCCCAAAAGCACCCAGAAATATCTCCCTGTATACTTCAACTGGATCTGCTCCGTAAAACCAGAATATCATGCCGACAGAGGCTAGAGCAAGAAGCATTGCTGTTGTTCTCACAGCTATCATCCTTCTAAAGCCAGCTTTCTCCCTCTTCACAAAGGCTATCCTCATGAGATCACCTTCATCCTCCTTGATCCAGCCATCATAAGGCCTATCTCCTCCATGCTGAACTCATCTGGTCTTCCAATTCCCATTATCTCTCCCTGATACATGACAGCTATCGTATCGCTTAGTGAGAGAATCTCCTCAAGATCCTCTGATACGAGGAGCACAGCAGCACCCTTGTCCCTCTCCTCTACAAGCTTTCTCCTTATGTATTCAGTAGCTCCCACATCCAACCCATATGTGGGATGCGCCGCTATCACAAGCTTTGGATCTGATGATAGCTCTCTTGCCAGTATAAGTCTCTGTATATTGCCTCCTGAAAGGAACTTTGCCTTTACCCTTATGCTTGGAGCTACTATGTCATATTCCGTTTTCAGCTTCTCTGCATTAGATCTTATGCTCTTTAAATCGAGAATTCCTTTTCTGCAGAAGGGAGGAAGGAAATATTTTTTCAAAATCAGGTTCTCAGCTAGATCCATTCCGGGCATTATACCCATCTTAACCCTCTCCTCTGGTATGTGTGCAGTTCCCAGAAGCCCTATCTCTCTAGGGGATCTGTTTGTCATGTCTATTCCATTTATCAACACCTTTCCTGAAATTGCCTTCCTAAGCCCTGTTATCACCTCAATTAGCTCTCTCTGTCCATTTCCAGCTACTCCAGCTATCCCAAATATCTCCCCACTATGAACCTTGAAGCTAACACCCTTTAATGCCAGAACACCTTTGTCGTTCAATGCCTTTAAATCAACAACCTCGAGGATCACAGGCCCCTTCTCCCCCTCCTTCTTCTCCACTCTGAATAATATCTCCCTGCCGACCATCATCCTTGCCAGCTCCTCTTTGCTTGTCTCATCTCTTCTCTTAACTCCGACAACTCTTCCCTTCCTCATGACAGTTACCCTGTCAGCTACCTGAAACACTTCCTCTAGCTTGTGTGTTATGAAAACTATCCCCTTTCCCTCAGATTTTAGCTTTTTTAGCGTGGAAAAAAGTTCATTTACCTCTATTGGCGTGAGAACAGACGTGGGCTCGTCAAGTATAAGCACATCGCTCTCCCTGTACAAAGCCTTTATTATCTCCACTCTCTGCTTCTCTCCCGCTGATAGCTGCCATACATAGGCATCTGGATCAACTTTTAGGCCATATCTCTCTCCAAGTTCTATTATTCTCCTTTTCACCTCTATATCAGGCCTTATCTGCTTTTTAGCAAATCCAAGAGCTACATTCTCGGCAACGGTAAAACTGTCTATCAGGAGAAAGTTCTGGTGGACCATCCCGATTCCAAGTTTTATAGCATCAGCCGGGCTGTTTATAGAAACCTCTTTGCCTTTGACGTAAATTCTGCCTGAATCAGGCCTATATATTCCATAGAGTATGTTCATCAGAGTAGTCTTTCCTGCCCCATTCTCCCCAAGAAGTGCATGAATTTCCCCTGGCATTAACTCGAAATCAACATTATCATTTGCCACAATTCCCGGGAAAGTCTTTCTTATGCCCACCATCCTTACTAAGGGTTCCATGCTTCACCCTCTGAAGATCATCCAATCCTCCTTCTAATGCCGTTTTCGGTGACCTCTTAAATATGCAGAGCTCTTCTTAGCCATAGAAGTAAGATATTGATTTTTCTTATAAAATTAACTGACAGGCACTTAGAAAATTAACAAGATCATGTATATATCACCTTTCATCCGACCTTCTTCTAGTTTTTCCATTTTTCCATGCTCACCTTTATGTTATTCTTTTCCAAGTTAGCGAGGTGAGGTCATGGGAGGGGAGTCTGCTGAGGTTTATTACAACAGAGGTGTGACTTTCATAAACTACAGGAAGTATGAGGACGCTGTGGAAGCCTTAAGCAAGGCGATAGAGCTCGAGCCAGATCTAGCAAGAGCTTACTACAACAGAGGAATAGCATTTCTAAACCTAAATAAATACGATGAAGCCATGAAGGATTTTGACAAGGCTTGGTTGATGAGGGAGAAGCTGTTCAGCATGGGAGCTGAGGTGGTATCAGCTGTTCTAAAGGCTATTTCAGCAAATCCGGACCAGCTGAAGAAGGAGGCTCCGGTGTGGCTTGACAGGGCAAAAGAAGTGTATGATCTGCTCTCAGATGAGGTAAAGGGGCTTGTTGAGCAGCTTAAGTCATGAAGCTTACTGCAGTTAACTAAATTAAACTTTTTCATATTTTTTATTTAATGTTAATGGTTATCTTGAATTTCGTCTGGAGACACAGACTTGTACTGCCTTTTTCTAATTCTCGGAGAAGCTTAGAGAATGCTTCGTAGAGAATTTACTTTTGGAGATGATAATTAAACAATTTAGTAAAGAGTCCGGAAGTCTTAAAAGCTTCAAAAGTTCATTGATCTGTGGAAGCATTAGAGAGAATTCTTCCAGAAGGGATACCCTTTCCTGGAACTAGATCCTACTCCTTCTTCGCCAGAAGCAGGATAATGCAGACATTCTACAGAGATGTAGCTCTTGATGTAACTAGAGAGGTTGAAAGAGGGAGGATACTTGATGTGGGCACTGGACCGGGATATCTTCCTCTCCAAATATCCAGAATGATCCCCGAATCTGAGGTTATTGGAGTGGATATCTCCAAGGATATGATAAAAATAGCTAGAAGGAATGCTGAAAGGGCAGGAGCAAGAAACGTAAGGTTTCTACTGGAGGATGCAAATAGGATGTCTTTTGGAAATGAGACATTTGACCTAGTGGTGAGCACAGGATCCCTTCACCACTGGAAGAACCCGGTAAGAGTGATAAACGAGATATACAGAGTGTTGAAATTCGGGAAGAAAGCACTGATATATGATCTCTGGAGGGATGCTCCAAAGAAGTTGCTGAAGGAGAAGCTGAGGGAATGCGGCTATAGCATCACAGCAGGTCTAATAATGTATAGTATTGTAAAAGCACACTCCTCAATCACAGTAGAGGAAGTGATGAGGATTCTGGGAGAAGAGGGGAATATGTTCAGAAATTACTCTGTGGAAGAAGGCTGGAATTCCTATCCTGTTGTAAAGGTGACTCTTCTCAAGGTTTGAAATTTGCATCTATTTCCAAGTGGCATTATTCATCCGTCAGATCTCTAAATGAGATCCTCAACACAACAGTTGAAACTTAACATCTCGTAACTCATCCAATTACAAGATCTAAATCCTTATACTAATTAAGGGAAGCTGACAACCGTGCTCAGAAAATCGATCGTTTGCTGATCTATTATTTAATCACGAAATGCTTTTTAATTTTCTTTGAGTTTTTCTAGGGGGGATATTGGAGGAGTCATATGAGTTGATATACGTAGACCCTTCCAAGTGCGTGGGGTGCAGGAGCTGTGAGATAGCCTGTGCTGTTGAACACTCCCTCTCGAAGAACCTGTTTTTATCGATAACTGAGAGACCTCTCCCAAGAAAGAGAGTCAGAGTTATTCCAGCTGACGATTTCATAGTTCCAATGAGGTGTATGCACTGTGATGATGCTCCCTGCGTTGCTGTTTGTCCGACAGGTGCAATGGAGAAAACAGCAGAGGGATTTGTTGTTGTCAATCCTCTGAGGTGTATAGGCTGCAGGATGTGCATGATAGCCTGCCCCTTTGGGCATCCGGTGTACGATCCCTCATCCAAGATCGTGATAAAGTGCGATCACTGTCCTGATAGAATGAAAGAAGGACTTCCTCCTGCATGTGTTGAGGCCTGCCCAACAGGAGCTCTGAGATATGGCAGGGTGGAGGAAATTCTTGAGGAAACTGCTGCCAAAAAAGCCAAGGAGCTTGTCTCAGGTCTGGGGAAGGGGAAAGTCCTGTACAAAGCAATGGTTTCCGAGAAGCCGGCTCCTGAATCCCCCGTTCAGAAGATAAAGGAGATGTATGGATCTGTGAGGTGGTGGTGATGCCTGAGGAGAGGATATACGAGAGGTTAATGAAGTATGCAAGAAGGGAGTTCTACAAGGCTGTATCAATAGATCCAACAGTTCCGGATCTTCTTGAAAAAGCAGAGAAGGAGGGAATTGAGACTGCATGGCATAGATATCTGGCACAGCAGCCTCAGTGCGGTTTCGGCTTGCTCGGAACCTGTTGCAGAAACTGCAACCTAGGGCCATGCAGGATAGATCCCTTTGGATATGGGCCGAAAAGAGGTGTATGTGGCGCGACGGCTGATACTATAGTTGCTAGAAATCTGGATAGGATGATAGCAGCAGGAGCAGCAGCCCACAGCGACCATGCAAGGGATATAGTAGATGTGTTTGAGTCGGTTGCCGAGGGAAAGAACCCCTATTATAAGATAGCAGACGAGAAGAAGCTCATATCAATAGCGAAAGCCTTGGGAATAAAGACAGAGGAGAGGAAGATAAATGCTATAGCAAAGGATGTCCTGAATGTAGCTAGAATGGAGTTTGGGAAGCCTGGAGAGGAGCCTCTTGCCTTTTTGATGGCATATGCTCCTAAGAAGAGGATATCTTTGTGGAAGAAGCTTGGAATACTGCCTAGGGCAATAGACAGAGAGGTAACTGAGCTGATGCATAGGACGCATATAGGTGTTGATGCCGATCCCCTCAGCCTGATCGCACAGGGATTGAGATGTGCTCTAGCTGATGGATGGAGCGGTTCTCTCATGGCAACTCAATTCTCAGATGTGCTTTTTGGGACGCCAAAGCCTATAAAATTCGTGGCAAATCTTGGTGTTCTGAGGGAGAACACTGTGAACATAATATGCCATGGTCACAATCCTGTGCTTTCTATGAAGATTGCTGAAGCCGTGAGAAGCAAGGAGATGCAGGATCTTGCAAAATCAGTTGGGGCAGATGGGATAACTCTTGCTGGGATGTGCTGCACTGGAAATGAGATGTTGATGAGGCTCGGTATCCCGATTGCTGGAAACTTCCTCCAGCAGGAATTGGCCATAATAACGGGAGCTGTTGAGGCTGTTGTCGTCGATTATCAGTGCATAATGCCTGCTTTGGCGGACGTGGCTGCATGCTATCACACAAAGCTAATAACGACGGAGCCAAAGGCCCATATACCCGGAGCTGTTCACATCGAGTTCGACAAGGAGAAGGCGGATGAAAAAGCAAAGGAGATTGTTAAAACAGCAATTGAGAACTTCCCGAGGAGGGTGAAGGAGAAGGTGAACATACCGAAGGAGAAGATGGAGGCATGGGCCGGCTTCAGTGTTGAGGCAATAGTTGAGGCCCTAGGAGGCACTTTAGATCCTCTGATAGGGGCTTTAAGGGATGGGACAATAAAGGGAATTGTTGGTATAGTTGGATGCAACAATGTGAAGGTAAAACAAGACTTCAGCCATGTAACTCTCGCAAGAAGGCTGATAGAGAAGGACATCCTGATAGTTGGAACTGGATGCTGGGCAATAGCTGCAGCCAAGAACGGTCTTCTGAGACCAGAGGCAGCAAAGGAAGCAGGACCTGGCCTTAGAAAGATATGCGAGGCCCTTAAGATACCTCCGTGCCTTCACATGGGAAGCTGTGTTGACAACTCAAGGATATTGATTGCCCTATCAGCTTTATCCGAGGCAACGGGCCTTGATATATCTGAGCTTCCTGCAGCAGGCTCAGCTCCTGAGTGGATGAGCGAGAAAGCAGTCTCAATAGGGACTTATTTTGTGGCAAGCGGCGTCTTCACACATCTGGGCACAATACCTCCGGTCCTCGGCAGCCAGGAAGTGGTGAAGATACTGATAGAGGAGGCTGAAGGCCTAGTCGGGGGCAAGTTCTACGTTGAACCCGATCCTGAAAAGGCGGCAAACACTATATTTGAGCACATAATGGAGAAGAGAAAGAGACTTCACTGGGCTCTCTAAGGTGTTTCAATGAGATCCATGAAGATACTGGTGGCTGGGAAGGGAGGAACTGGAAAGACAACCGTATCTGCTCTCCTCTCCCATTTTTTCTGCAGCTCAGGCCATGATGTACTCGCATTAGATACAGATTCAACTCCAAATCTGGCAATGTCAATTGGAGTTTCCCCTGATATATCTAAATCCATAGTTCCTTTAGTTAAAAACGAGGATCTTGTGGAGGAGAGGACTGGGGCAAGACCTGGCGAGTCTTGGGGTGTTTTCTTCAATCTATCTCCTGAAGTGGAAGATATAGTTGAAAAATATGGTATAAAGATAAAGGATAAGCTGAGCTTGCTGGTCGTAGGGAGCATAGATTCAGCAAAGCAGGGCTGTCTTTGTCCAGCAATAGCCCTTGCAAGATCTTTGCTGAAGCATATCCTCCTGAAGAATGACCAGATAGTTATAGTTGATGCTGAGGCGGGAGCAGAAGTTTTCGGTAGGGGGTTGGCTGAGGATTTTGATTACATGCTCTGCATGTCAGAGCCAACTCTCAGATCCCTTGAGATATCCAAGAATCTGATCAGGATGGCCGATGAGCTCGGGATAAGGAACAATGTTCTGGTGGTGAACAAAGTTGTTGATGAGGAAAGGGCGATAAGGCTTGTCAAAAGAGTTGTTCCTGGTGTAAGAAGCTTCTTCGTAGGCTATGATCCCGAGATGTCCTCCTATGAGGAGGAAGGGCTAAGTGTGGAGAGATATCCGAAAAACAGCCCTGTTGTCGTCGGAGTCAGGAGGATGTTTGACCTTCTTTTCGGGAGGTGATCTGAATGTGCGAGGGTGTTGCATACATTTTGAATGGGGATAAAAAGAGGATTCTTGATGAGGTAGTCTCAGTAGTTCTATCTGGAAAGAAGCTAGTCCTGCTCAATGAGGATGGTGTGAAGAAGGAGATAGAGGGGGTGAAGGAGCTCAGAGTTGATATGCTGAGGCACGAGGTGTATGTAGTTGTGGAGGGATAGAGTTGGCAAATCTCTTTGCCATCATGGCCACAGCTTTGCCGCTTTTATCAGGACTTGTGACCTTTCTTGCCGGAGGAAAAAGAGAGTGCGAGCTCATAGCAGGACTCTCATCATCAGCAACATTTGCTCTCGTGTTGTTAACAGCTGCATCTCTTCTTATGGAGGGATCTTCTGAGGAAATAATGGTTTCCTTTGGCAGCATCAGGCTCTACGGCATAATAGTTGATTATTTAAGTGTTCTCGTGGCTATCGCAGTCTCCCTTGTCGGACTTCTGATAATTATTTTTTCATTCGGATACATGAGCCCGGATAACAGGGAACATCCTGTGAATAGGGGATTCCAAAGGTACTATGGGATGATGCAAATATTCATGGGCTCCATGCTTGGCTTCGTGTTTTCAGGAACTTTCCTTGGTTTAATTCTTTTCTTTGAAATGACCGGAATCTGTTCTTGGATCCTCATAGCTTTTTGGCATGAGGAAAAGGAGAGCAGAGTGAAAGCGACAAAAGCGCTGCTCTTCACCCATGCAGGGGAAATTTTCTTGGTAGCCGCAGCTGCATTGACTATAGCAAACACAGGTGATCTATCAGTGAGCTCGCTCAAGTTGCTGGATGAGGGAATGAGAGGAATGGTGATGCTTCTTATCTTGGTAGCTGCATGGGCAAAATCCGCTCAGATTCCCTTCTACTCCTGGCTTCCCGATGCTATGATAGCCCCAACTCCCGTCTCAGCTTATCTGCATGCAGCAGCCATGGTGAAAGTTGGAGTATATCTGCTGGCGAGGACAATTCCATCATCCCTGCCCCTTCCTCCAACTGTCCCTCTAATAGCCGGGATATTCTCAGCTGCCACGATGATATGGGGTCTCCTTCTTTACTTCCCTCAGGTTGATATGAAAAGGCTTCTCGCATATTCAACAATAACTCAGCTTTCCTACATGTTCTTGGGCCTCTCCTTTGCAATGCTTGGATCAGCCCAGGGATATTCTGGAGCTATAATGCACCTGTTCAATCATGCATTTTCAAAGGGGCTCTTCTTTCTCGTAGCAGGAGCTCTAGCTGCCTCCACTGGGAGCAGATTTCTCACGGATTATTCCGGGATATTCAGAAGGAACAGGCTCTTGGGAGCATCTTTTGTCATAGCAACAATATCCATAGCCGGAGTGCCTCCTTTCAACTGCTTTTTCAGCAAATTCACAATAATATCAGCGGGATTCCTCTCAGGAGGGATATTTACTGTTCTTGGAGTTATGGCGATAGTGGAATCAGTTCTATGCTTTATATGGTTCCTCAGATGGCTTCAAAAGTGTGTTATGGGGGAGGAATCAGATGTAATAAGGTCGTCCAGCAGGATGAGGTTGAGCATGTCAGCATCCCTTCTTCTCCTCTCAATCTTCTGCTTCATATCCCAGTATATAGCGATGGAATTCCTTCCTAGGGAGGTCTGGCCGTGGTGATTGTTCCCTGCATTTTGCTCATCTTAGGAGCTATCCTCTCGCTTCTGATTAGGAACAGCAAAATCTGTAACATATTAATCAACGGTATTTCTGCTATCTCGTGTCTTCTAATTATAGTAGTAGGAGTCGGAGGAATTCTCAGCAGAATTGTGCTATCCCTTCCTCTTGGCCTTGAGATGGGATTAGATTCCCTCTCATCAGTCTTCTGTGTTGTTCTTGGAATTGTTGGTTTCTCCGTTTCCACCTACTCCATAAAATACATGGAAATTTATGGCAGAATGAGATATTATGGTGTATCCTATACATCCTTCATTCTGGCCATGTATCTCATCCTCATAGTCAGAAATGCGTTCTGGTTCATCTTCTTCTGGGAACTTATGACCCTCTCCTCCTACCTGTTGGTCGTATATGAGGATGAGAAAGAGGAGGTTAGAAGAGCTGGCTTTAAGTACTTTGTGATGACTCACATAGGAGTTGCATGCATTATAGCAGCTGTTCTTCTGCTCTATCAGCAGACATATCTCATAGGAGTGCCTGATATGTCCTTTTCATCTCTATCTGAGGCAAGCAGATCAATGCCCTCATCGGTTCTTCATCTTTGCTACCTCCTCCTTTTAGTTGGATTCTTGGTGAAAACTGGAGCAGTTCCTCTGCATTCATGGCTTCCTGATGCCCATCCTGCAGCCCCAAGCAACATAAGTGCTCTTCTATCTGGATTCATGATAAAAACAGCTGTCTATGCTATAATTAGAATGTTCTTCTTTGTTCTTCCGATGGAATTCTGGTGCGGCATACTGCTTATTGCATCAGGCCTCCTCAGCATGTTCTTCGGTGGCATTTATGCACTTAAGCAAGTGGATTCGAAGAGGCTTCTCGCATACAGCTCTGTGGAGAACATGGGATATATCCTCCTTGGAATTGGGGCAGGTCTATCTCTACTGGCAACAGGAAATCTTATTCTTGGATCTATAGCTCTTTCTGCCGGAATTCTTCATACAGTTAACCATGCAATGTTCAAGGCATTGTTGTTCCTCTCTGCAGGCTCAGTTATCTATAGAACTGGAAAGAGGAACATGGATGTCCTTGGAGGACTCGGCAAGTACATGGGGATGACCTCATCTCTAGCCTTGATAGGATCTCTCTCAGCATCAGGAGTACCTGTTCTGAATGGATTTGTATCAAAATGGCTTATATACTCGGTTACCGCTTCCTCATGGAAGATACCGATTCTTCCAGTTTGTGCTGCTGTCGCTGTGATGATCAGTGCAATAACTGGAGCATTTCTTCTGAAATACTGGTCTTCTATCTTCACTGGAAGGCCATCAGAGGAGGTTAAAGAGTGTCCTAGGCTTATGATAGCAGGAGAGGCGATTCTCGCAGTTTTTTGCTTCATTCTAGGGGTTTATCCTATGCTGGCTCTTCTTCCAATAGTAAAAGTATCAGAGGATCTCGGGATAAAAGCTTCTATTATAAGAGAACAGCTCTTTCTGGGGCCATTTCTCATAGGACCTGTGACAATATCCACTATCTCCCTAATAGCTGTTTTCTCTTTCCTCTCCCTTTTCCTTCTGCTGACCTTTGTTTTTCTCAGGCCATCCGGAATCAAAGCTGAGCCATGGTTCTGCGGAACAAGACCATCAGCCCTTAGGTTTCAGGCGTCATCCTACTACAGGAACCTTGAGGAGGCAATGAGGCCTGCCTACATAAAGATTCCAAGGATCACCCTAAGAAAGTATGAGGAACCTGATACCGACAGATTTCTGGTGAAGCCGATTGTGAAAGCATTTGGAAAGATCTCCAGAGCAATTCTTGCTCCAGCAATGGGATACGTTCAGCTCTACCTTGCTCTGATGTTCTTGGCTCTTCTCCTGATAGTGGGGGTGATTATATGGATCTCATAGGGGGTTTGATAAATCTCTTCTTGGTTATGCTGATAGCCCCTGTTTTAGATGGGTTTGCTAGGAAGGTGAGAGCAAGAATACATTGCAGGATAGGTCCTCCTATCCTGCAGACATGGTATGATATAATAAAGCTATTCAAGAAGAAAGATATAGATGCGGAGGTCTCAAGCAGGCTCTACTTAATCTCTCCCTATTTGTCCCTTGCCTTTTCCTTGGTTGCTGCTCTAATAATCCCGATTGGTTGTAAGAAGCCACCTCTTGGCTTTACTGGAGATGTGCTGCTCCTAGTTTACCTGCTGGCATCTTCATCCCTTCTTGTTGCCTTCGGAAGCACAGCTTCAGGAAATCCGTTCTCTGGAATTGGGGCAAGCAGGATGCTGTCCTTAACAGTGCTGGGAGAGGGGATGCTTGCAGGATCGATAGTGACATTCTCTGTCATAGCTGGATCCTTGAGAATAGGATCGATAACAGAGCTTCTCTCCACAAGCCCCCGTCTTGCGGCAGCAGTTGCCCTCATCCCACTTGCAGTTTTCGTATACTTGGAATCGGAGAGAGTTCCGTTTGATATACATGAAGCTGAGCCTGAGATAGTGGGAATCCTTGTCGAATTCTCAGGAAGAAAGCTTGGGCTAATAAAGTATAGCATGATGATAAGGTCGACAGTTCTGGCAACGTTGTTGATAGATCTAGCTGTCCCATGGTGGCTGGCTGATTCCTATATGATTCCATTTTATATAATTAGTATAATTTTATGGCTGCTTCTTCTACTCCTCCTTACTTTAATTTTCACTATAGTGGACTCATCGCTTGCCAGATATAGGATCAGCATGGCAATAGAGGGGCTTGTCCCCTTCCTCTGCATCTCATTCCTCTCCATAGTTCTGGCCTTCTTGGGGGTGTGAATGTGGATCTTGCATTCCTCTTCAGGTTTCTATCCAGCATTATGGTGATTACATCAGTGGCGATAATAGAGCTCAGAGATCTGAGACGCAGCGCTTATGCCTACATGCTGCAGTCGGCAATCCTGTCAGCGGATTTCTCCCTGATTGCCATGATGACTAGTGAGTGGCACATGTATCTGTGGACTGTGTCCTCCTTGGTGACAAAAGTTTTGCTTGTTCCAAAAGTTCTTATATGGGCCACGGAAAAAACTGGGGAGAGAATTGAAGTGAAACCAGTTCTCCCTCTCACGGTCTCCTTTGGATTCGAGGGAGCCATAATAATATCCCTTTTCCTCGTAGCTCCTTTTGTTTTTCCCTCAGCTGAGAGCAGATTTCCATCCTCGATTCCAATATCCCTAGTCCTCTTTATGATAGGAATATTTGGGATGCTCTCTAGAAAGTGTGCACTGAAGCAAGTCCTGTGCCTTTGTCACATGGAGAATGGAGTGCATCTCTTCTTGGCAAGTCTTGCATACAGATCTCCTATGACAGTGGAGATAGGAATTCTCACTGATGCCATAGCCGCTGTTGTAATACTGCTTTACATGGCCATACAGCTGAAGCGTGTCGTAGGAACTCTCGATACATTCAAGCTATCTTTGTTGAGGTGGTGAATATGATCCCCATCTTGATATTGTTGTCTCCTCTTGCTGGCAGTCTTATATCTCTAGTTCTTGGGAGAAGACCCAGGGAGATATGCTGTATTCTGTCCTCTTTTATATCCCTTGTTTTATCAACAACTGCTTTAATCTCAGTAAGGGCTGAGCCCGAATCGTTCCTGTCAGGAGAGGTGATTCTGGACGGACTAGGTGCTCTTGTAGCATTTCTGATCTCTCTAATAGTTTTCCTTGCATCAGTTTACTCTCCATATTATATGAATTTGGATGAAAAGAAGCACAGGACGTACTACTTCCTTCTCCAGCTCTTCGACTTTACAATGCTCTCTGTATGCATATCAAACAACATATTTCTGATATGGGTGTTCGTCGAGGCCACAACACTATCATCGGTCTTTCTCGTTGCACTGAGAGGGGATCCAACATCCCTTGAGGCAGGATGGAAGTACGTGCTTTTATGCACAGTGGGTCTCTCCATTGCCCTCTTCGGAACTGTAATGCTCTATGTAAATGCTCTAGAAAAAATAGGTGAATCAGGAATACTCTGGACTGAGCTCATGAGGAACAAAAGTGTTCTGGATGGAAGAGTACTGGAAACAGCTGTAATTTTCCTGATAGCGGGATATGGCGTAAAAGCAGGGCTCTTCCCATTCCACTGGTGGCTTCCAGATGCTTATTCTGAAGCTCCCACTCCAGTGAGCTCGGTTCTATCTGGTGTGCTGATAAACTGCTCCTTCCTTGCAATAGCTAGGTTTTACCTCCTCTCTCCTTCTGGAATAGTATCCTCTCTATTGATGTTTTTTGGGATAATTTCGGCTATATTCGGCTCGATTGCCATGATAAGACAGGTCAACATGAAGAGACTTCTCGCATACAGCTCTGTGGAGAACATGGGAATTGCCTGCATTGGCCTTGGAGCAGGGGGAATTGGAATAATGTTCTCCATATTCCATGTGTTCAACCACGGTCTCCTGAAGTCTGCAGCTTTCCTCTCTTGGGGAGGAGTTGAGAGATCAAATAAAATGGGTGGAGTTCCACCATCAGTAGCATTTTCTCTTGTCCTGTCATTTATACTGCTTGGAGGATGTCCACCAGCCGGAATATTCCTGAGCGAACTTGGAATACTAACTTCTGTGGTAAGGGATGTCTCAGTTGCAGTTTTATACCTGATCTCGACCTTTGTATCATTCTCAGTGCTCTCCTACAGTGCAATGGAAAAAGGTCTAGGAAAAATGTTAGCTGAAAAATCGTCCTTTTCGGCTTGGATAATTCCTGTAATCTCATCTACCATATCCATTGCGGCTGGCCTCTACCCCATTCCTATTCTCCACATAATAGAAGAATTTCTGGGAGGTGTAGGATGATGAGAAGCCAAATTTATTCCTTTCTTGAGGTTGATCCGGGATCTCTCAGGGATAAGATGAAGGAGCTTGTTGATGCTGGAGCTAGGTTCTCCACATCTGTTGCTGTGGATGAGAGGCCCATAAACTCCTGCTTCTCTCATACTTATATCCTCTTTCTAAAGGATCGCGGATACGTACTTCTCACAACAAAACTATCTTCTGAGATGCCGGAGCATGATACCCTGACAGATATTGTTCCTGGTGTGGAATGGGCTGAGAAAGAGGCAATGGAACTTGTTGGGATAAAAATAAGAGGATTGCCGCAAAAGAGAAAGCTTATCCTTCCTGAAAACTGGCCGGAGGATCTTCATCCTCTGAGAAAGGACTTCGATTATAGGTACAGACCTGTTGAGAAAGCAGATTTAGAGGCCGAAGGGCTTCCCATAGGTCCATATCATCCGGCTCTTCACGAGCCGGAATCCTTCAGGCTCTATGTAAGAGGAGAGGAGATAATAGATGCCGAATATGTGGGCTTTCTGGTCCACAGAGGAGTGGAGAAGGTGGCGGAGGGAAGGCTTACCTACAATCAAATACCTTTTATAGCTGAGAGGATATGCGGTATATGCGGCTTCATCCACAGCACTCTCTATTGCAATGCAGTTGAGAGAGCAGCAGGGATAGATGTTCCTGAGAGGGCCAAATGGATAAGGAGCTTCATGCTGGAGCTGGAGAGAATTCACAGTCACCTTCTTCTCGTTGGTGTTGTGTGTCACATGGCAGGATTTGACACAGGATTCATGCATGCATGGAGGCTGAGGGAGAATTTCATGAGGCTTGCGGAAAGGATATCCGGAAACAGGAAAACATACGGGATGAACTTAGTTGGAGGAGTGAGGAGAGATATAGACAACATTGCTGCACTGGATTTCCTCAAGAGTTCTAAAAAAGATATAGAGGAGTATGTAAGTATGCTTATGGAAAACAGGTTGCTTATAAGAAGGTGTGAGGGAATAGGAGTTCTTGGAAGGCAGGATGCAAGAAAGATGTGTGTTGTTGGGCCTGTTGCTAGGGCAAGCGGCATTGACATAGATGTGAGGAGGGACAGCCCATATGAGGCATATGGGGAGCTCTCCTTCAGAGTTCCAGTGTACATGGAGGGTGATGTGCTATCTAGGGTGATGGTCAGGCTGGAGGAGATCAAGGAATCAATCTCTATTCTCGAACAAATCGCTGGAGAAATGCCAAAGGGACCGATAATGGCTGAAACAAGGGATGTACCTCCTTTGATCAGGTCTATAGCTGCGGGAGAGGCACCAAGAGGAGAGGATATTCACTTCGTGATAACAGGAAGGGACAACAAGGTATACAGGTGGAGGGTGAGATCGCCCACATACAACAACCTTCCAGCCCTACCACTGATGTTAAAGGGCAACTTGATAGCAGATGCCCCTCTGATAATAGGGAGCATAGATCCCTGCTTCTCTTGCACCGATAGATGCATTGTGCTGAAGGAAGGCAGGAGATACAGGCTTGAGGAGCTTGTAGGGAGGGGGAGACTGTGAGAAAAGTTGTAAAGATGGCAGTTGAAACAGGAGTTGTCACGAGGCCCTATCCATTTGTGGCACCGGAGGTTCCTCCTGGATTCAGAGGAAGGCCTAAAATAGACTTCAATCTCTGCATTGGATGTGGAGCATGTGCATCAGTCTGTCCTCCCAATGCAATAACAGTGGAGGAGAAAGATGGATTCAGAAGGATATCTCTTTTCACAGGAAGGTGCATATTTTGTGCTAGATGCGGAGAGGTATGCCCAGAAAAAGCCATAAAAATTACGGAAGATTTTGAGCTTTCCTCTGATGAGAAAATTGATTTGTATCAGATCTTGGAACTCAAAATGGTGAGATGTGAGATCTGCGGCAGATTCTTTGCCACGGAAAGGGAGCTTAAAAAAGTAAAGGAGGAGATAGAGAAAAAGGGAATGGAAGTGGAGAAGCTGAACTTATGCCCTGAGTGTAGGGAAAAAGTGAGTGCAGGTCTGGAATCCCTAGCAAGGAGGTGATCTTATGGATAAAAGATCTATATGGGTGTTTCACTTGAACACTGGTAGCTGTAATGGCTGTGATATAGAGATACTCGATGTTCTAACGCCATTCCATGATGTGGAAAGGCTCGGGGTCAAGCTTGTCGGATCACCTAGACATGCTGATGTAATCTTGGTCACAGGTCCTGTGACGGTGAAAGCAGCAGAGGCTGTAAGAAGAGCATATGAGGCAGTGCCCCATCCGAAAGTGGTCGTCGCAATAGGCTCTTGTGCGTGTAGTGGTGGGATATTTTACGACAGCTATTCCACTAGAGGAGGAGTTGAAAATATTATTCCAGTCGATCTATATGTTCCGGGCTGTCCTCCCAGGCCAGAAGCCATAATACATGCTATATCCCTCCTAAAGGGGATTGCTGAGAAGAAGATTAAGGGGGAGGTGTACAGAGAGGGTTGATGGTAGAGGTATATGAGGTCGGCATAGCAACTGGAGATCCCATGCTGATGAAAACTAGACATTTTTCCGCATATCTTCAAGTAGCTGAATATCTCTGCACGGCAGAATTGGATCTCAACAATGAGGAGAGAAAGGAAATGGAGAATAAAGGAGAGATCATAATAGATGCAACAAGGGCGAGAAAAATGGGAATAGAGACAAGATCCCAGTATGTCTTACTCCGCAAGGCCTAAAACTTCACTCTTCTCTCCCTTATCTTTATCCTCCTGTATTCTTCGACTATTCTTCTCCCATCCTCCGTGAGCACAGTGCTTCCTCTCTCATGTCCTCCTCTACAGGTTCTGGTTAAACTAGTTCCTATGCTATCCTCCATCGCTTTTATCCTCTCACATGCCGTTGATATAGGAATTCCCAATTGTCTCGCAGCTCCTCTTATTGATTTCATCCTGTCTATCAGATCCAGCAGCATGAGATCTCTTTCATCGAATTCAGCCCCCTTAGAGGTTATCAGATAAATCCTTGTGATGAGAAGAAAAGGATTTCTCCTCTTGATAGGGCAGTTCATGCTGTCTGGAATATCTGATATTACATTTGGAGACATAGGACATCTTATAAGTCCATCTGGATTTAGAAAGAGTATATTGCACTCCTCCCTTTTGCTCTCCATCAGGAAGAGAGGAGACTCCCCCACAAGAGCCGGTGTCGCTGAAAAAGCTCCGAGAAGACAGAAGGATTTTTGACTAAGCTTTGCCTTAAGCATCCTCTCAAGTCTGAGGCTGGAATCGCATTTAAAGATTGGAGATGAGATCCAGAATCTCAAGCCCCATTTATTGCATGTGGATAAAATTGACTGGAGATCTGAGTCGTTTACTCCAGGAATGAGCTGCATTATGAAGTTTATCCTCTCATATCCGTGGGATAGTAATATCATTACACAATCCCTCATTTTCTCCATATCCTCAGCATAGTCCACGAGAAAGAAGAGTTCATCTGCGTTCAGAAGATTTTTTGTCAGTCTGACAGACCTCGAGTGAAGCAGGTATACAAGACTAATGTCTCTTTTTCTCACCTCTTTTGAGAATTCCTCCAGCCTATCGCTCCAAGGACATGTGATCACAACTCTCTCAAACTTATTAGAATCGAGAAGATCGATGAATTTTGTTATATCCAGCTCCGATCCGTCTAGAAACTCCTTCCATGGACACAAGGCACATCCTATACTGCATCTGGAGGAGAGCTGTGCGAAGAGCGTGAGCTTACTAGGCATTCAAGTTTTTCTTGAGGTGATCCAATATAAATAAATCGTTGCTAACAGGGATCTTAAGCAATAAGAATTTCTGTTAAATTTAATTTCAGTATATTAGTTTTACTGAAAATTTTCATGAATAGTGCAGCTAATATAGCTTTATTTTCTATTAGAATTCTTGCATTTTAAATAAAAAGGTATTTTAGATAGACATGGATTTTGCGTTGATAATGATTTCGGATAGAGGTGGTTTAATGAAGTATGCATTTCTCTGTAATAAAAGAACAAGCAGGACAGGTTTTAAAATCGCTGTAGTGGGAGCTGGTCCTGCTGGTCTCTCAGCCACAGGATATCTGGTATGCAGAGGATATGAAGTGGATGTATATGATAAGCTGCCGATGGCAGGAGGGCTCATGGCCTTCGTCATACCTAAATATAGGATACCCCTAGAAAACATACAGGAGGGAGTGAAGGATCTGGAGGAAAATTTCGGAGTGAAGTTCAACCTCTCAGTTAAGGTCTGCTCCGGGGAGAATTATGAGGAGGGCGATGAGTTATCAAAAACAAGGAAAGATCTGCATGAGCTGTGCAATGAATACAACGCTGTCCTAATAGCAACGGGTACATGGAGATCATACAAGCTGAATATAGCCGGAGAAAACTCCAGTAATGTTATATCTGCCCTCAGGTTTCTTCTAGACCTACATCTTCATGACATGCATTTGGCAGAGGGAAGCCTGCCCAAGCTGGGGAGAGTTGTTGTGATAGGAGGCGGGCTCAGTGCCATAGATGCTGCAGAAGAGAGCCTGCTCAGAGGTGCTCAGGAGGTTTATCTAGTCTACAGAAGAACTAAAAAAGAGGCTCCTGCCGGAGAATTTGAGATAAACAGGCTGATAGGAATGGGCGTCAAGTGGATTGAGCTGGCAGCTCCGGTGAGCATAATAGCTGAGGATGATATAGCAAGAGAGGTGAGGTTCCAGAGGATGAAACTTGGTGAACCTGATGAAACAGGCAGGCCAAAACCGGTGCCAATACCGGGAAGCGAGTTCTCCTTGGAGGCAGATACCATTGTGATTGCGGTGGGAGAAAGACCCACACACCCTCTATCAGGTGATCTAGCCAAATATGTTGGAGAGGATGGACGCATAACAGTGGATCAAAGCTTCAGAATCCCCGGAACAAACATATTTGCCGCAGGGGATGTGGCAACAGGGCCATCTAAAGTGGGAAGAGCTGTTGAACATGGTTTATTCGCAGCAAGAACAATAGACGAGCTTATATCAACAGGTAAGCTCTTGGGTGATTGATATGAAGCAAGATGAGATGTGCGAGTTCCTTTTAGTTGATCCTGAGAAGTGCGGCAAGCTGGGTAAATTGCTGAAGATGATAGACTACACGAAATGCATCGATTGCGAGACCTGCGAGAGAGTATGCAGCTTCGTTCATGATGGAAAATCCCTTGTGAAATCCAGAAAAACTAAGATAGGGATTGAAAGACCGGTATCATGCTTTCATTGTAGTGATGCCCCGTGCATGAAGATATGCAAGAAAGATGCGATAATAAGAGGGGAGGATGGAGTAATCTACATAGACTACTCAAAGTGCAATAAATGCTTGGATTGCGTCTATGCATGCCCCTTCCGCGTATTTAAGCTGGGTATAGGTCCAGAAGGAGCTCCTGCTAAATGCGATTTATGCAAACCTCTTAGAGACGAGGGCTTGATGCCTGCATGTTTAGCGATGTGCCCGAGCAAGGCAATAACTGTTATCTCTCAGAAAATCTAATGATAAAAAATAAAAAGGGGTATCAACCGTAGAGGAGCCCCTCTTTCTCCAGCATATCACTGACCCACTTCAGGTCAAGCTCCTCTAGTTTTGCCCTTGTGGGTCTTCCTCTTATCCACCCTCTCTCCTTGTAGTATTCAGGCAGCATCTCGCTCAGCTTAACAGTATATCCCTTTGAAGGTCCTTCTGGCATCGGCTCCTCTAACAATCTCTTTGGCAGTGTGTCATACTCCTCACCATCACCGAAGGACATTATATTGAAGGCTCTTTCAGCGTTGTATATTCTCTCTCCTATTTTCTCAAACTCAGCAGGTGATATATCCCATCCGGTCACAACAGATAGCTGCTCTGCCATCACATCAGTCCAGTAGGCAAATGTCACAAACTTGCATACCACTAGGCTGTCTAATGTTGCAAAAACATCTTGGAAGTTCTTGACCCATCTTCCCTTTCCTGCAGTTGCAAACCTGTCTATAAGCTCCGGAACTCCAAGGACCTCGGGAGCTATCAGATAAGCTCTAAGGTGGCATCCACCTCTGTTGCTAGTTGCATATGCCAGTCCATGTCCCTGCACTCCTCTTGGATCATAAGCAGGCAACTCCTGTCCTCTCACAACCATTGCAAGCTCTGGTGCATTGTACTTCTTTGCCAACCTTAGTGCTCCCTCAGCCAGATCATCCCCTATACCAGATCTGTAGGCAGTGCGCCAAGTCAGCTCAACTAATGCTTCACCGTTCCCCCAGGTCACTTTTAATCCTCTTAACTTCTCCTCAGGAACTTTCCCGAGCTCAACAAGCTCCATTAGCGTGCCTATTGTGTGGCCCATTGATATCGTGTCCAAACCCAGCTCATTGCAGAGAAAGTTCGCCTTTGTTATAGCAGCTAGATCATCTGTCCCTGTCTGAGCTCCGAAGGCCCAGTCAGTCTCGTATTCAGGGCCTCCTCCTTCTCCTGTGAATGGAGGTTTGTCTATTCTGCTGTACCTAGCACACCCCATCGGGCAGCCCCAGCAGATTTCCTCCTCCTGCTTCTTCCAGTCCACTATCTCCTCAGCTATCCTCTCTCCGCTTATCTTTTCTGCTGTTGGAAACACTCCTGTTCTGAAGTTCCTCGTTGGAAGAGCCCCGTGAGCATTTATTATGTTTATGAGAACGGCAGTTCCATATTTTGGCAGTGATTGTGATGTGACAGGGGATTTCTTTATTATATCCATGGATTTCTCGGATATCTCCTCAAGTTTGTCCTCCTTTGCAACTTTTGGCACCATATGGCCCCTTATTGCTATAGCTTTGAATTTCTTGGATCCCCAGACAGCACCATGTCCTCCTCTACCAGCAGCTCTGCTCTTGTCGTTTATGAGACATGCTATTTTCGAAAGGTTCTCTCCAGCCGGCCCTATTGTTATCACCTTTATCTCCTTAGCCTCATCCTTTCCTATAGCGGGAGCCAGTTCCTCCTTTATTGAGTCAGTTGTCGCGTGAGTGTCCTTTCCCCAGAGATGCTTGGCATCCCTGAGCTCAGCTTTTCCATCATGAATCCAGAGGTAGACAGGATGATCCGATGCTCCCTCTATTATCACGGCATCAAATCCGGCGAATTTAAGCTCAGGACCCGCCTTTCCTCCACTGTGGGAATCATGAATCGTGCCCGTGAGGGGTGCTTTTGTTACAGAGCACCACCTTCCAGCAGAGGGTATCCCTGTAACGCCTGTGAGAGGCCCTGTGGCCACTATAGCCTTGTTTTCAGGGCTGAGTGGATCGACCTTTGGATTTACCTCCTTCAACATCAGGTAGACTCCAAGTCCTCTGCCGCCAATCCACTTCCTTAGGACATCCTCAGGCGGAAGGGGCTCCTTTGAGACCTTTCCTTCTGTCAAGTTCACTCTAAGGATCTGCCCCATGTATCCTCCAACAGCCATGGGGTACACCCTCGAAAATTTTAAAGGTCTTACTAATAAATTTATTGCCCAGAAGGGATTCGCATGGAAAACATGTTGAAATTCAGCGATTGGTTAATTCAGCTGGATCCAAGCTCTCATCCCAGAGAACTTGTGGTAGAGGTGTCAACAGAGTGCAATTACAACTGTGTACATTGTTTCAGAAATGCAGCAATTGGGTTCAGAGGATGTACAATGGACTTGGATCTTTTCACTCATTTGCTTGAGGAGGCATCAAACTCTGGCGTGAAAAAGATTATTCTGTCCGGATGGGGAGAGCCAACAGTTCATCCGGATATAATGGATATGTTGAGGAAGATGAAGGATTATGGCTTTTATGTTGTGCTAAACACAAATGGATCTAGGCTTTTTGAAATAGCGGAGGATCTGGTGAGCCTTGAGATAGATGAGGTGTTTGTCAGCATTGATGCATTTGATGTAAAGCTTTACAGCCAGATAAGGAGGATGGGAGACTTTTCCGCAGTTTCCAAGGGACTTGAGAAACTTAGGAATCTGAAATTACAAAATGGAGGCGTAAAACCTGAGATAAAGTCGATATTCACGGTAAACAAGCTTAACATTGGTGAGGTAAGCAAGGCCTTGGAGTATGCAAGGGCTTTCGGTGTTCATGAAATAATGTTCAGTTACTACATAAGCTACCCCGGAGGTCATGAGGAGCTTGAATGCATGAATTCTGCTGAGTGCAGGGAGAAGCTGCGGAAAGAGCTGGAGAAGGCAGCTCTTAAATACTTTGAGACAGGGATAAGAGTTGTTCAGCCCAGCTTGATGCCTACTACAATGAGAAGATGTCCCTTTGCGTCAAATAGGGCTTTGTTCATCAGATGTGATGGTGCTGTGGCTCCCTGCATCTATTACTCCAGAAATTGGTCTACAAAGCTGTTTGGTGTGAAGAGAAAAATAAGGGAAGTAGTGCTTGGCAACATAAGGAATAGCAAGCTGATAGACCTGTGGAGAGGTCCTTACCTTAGGATGTTCTTCAGGCTCCTCTTCACGTATATGCCATCTTGTCTCGACTGTACGCTTCAAAACTACTGCAGTCTCACCTTAAGCAATGAAGCAGACTGCTGGGGTAATAATCCCTCCTGTGCACACTGTCCCTATCTCCACTATCTCTCCTACTGTCCTATCTGAGAAATAACAGCAGAAGCAATTTACTCTGAATAGATATATGATTCCGCCTTTAGAACTCTTGTGGAGATTATTTACTTCAGCAGTCGAAAACAAATCCTGTTATCCTCCTCCGGCTGGTGGAAAGATGTCTATGAAATCACCTTCCTTGATCTCTGTATCCAGCCAGTTGAGAAGCCTTATGTTCCTCCCGTTAAGCAATATCATGAAATTCTCATATCCAAAATCCTCGAGCACTTTTTTCAGATCTTTCAATTCATCAAGAAGCTCTGAAAACTTCATCCTTTCTCTTTTCAAGCCCACCATTTTACTCTTCCATCCGAGCTTCTCCCTGAGAGTCACGTATACTCTTACTTCTACGCTCATCACAAGTAGTAGTGTCCCATTATTTATATGTGCATCTTATGAACTCAGAACTTGTGATCAAAAACTCTTTCCTCAGCTGAGATTCCTGTGTTACATTATTTATGAGTTTCCTCTTTGCTAATAATATATTATTTTCTGACTAAGTACTTTACTGCATATCCAAGAGTTGCAGGCTCATTCAAGCAATCATTATGGCAATTCCGCAATGGTTATATAGTGATTAACAAAAAATTACGTGATGACATACACAACAATACCCGTGAAGAGAGAGATAAAGGAGAGGCTTGAGAAGTTTAAAGGTGAGAGGGAGTGGAGCAGCTTTCTAAACGATCTTATTAATGAAGTCATTCGGGTAAGAAGGGAGGAATCCTTCAGAAAACTGAGAGAGCTCAGCCTGAAGCACCTTAATGAGATAGAAGAATCCCATAGGAAATTCAGGAGGGAGTTTTCCCTTGATTCTCGTTGACACAGATGCTCTAATAGATTCCCTGAGAGAAGGAAAAAGGCTGGGCGATGCTATATCAGTTCTTACAGCTCTGGAGTATCTCAGGGGGATTTCCGAGGAGGAGAGAGAAGAGGCGAAGAGGCTTCTGGAGGAATCCTTTGATATAATAGGATTAGATAATAGTGTAATATTGAAGTACTGTGAGCTCTATGAGAAGCTGAGGTCAAGAGGGGAGATCGTGAGCGATGCAGACCTCATAATAGGTGCTACAGCTATAGCCAAGAAAATGAAGCTGCTCACTAGAAACTATAAACATTTCGAAAAACTTGAGAAATATGGCTTGATCCTAGAAAAATAGCGCTTTCTCAGGGGGCTCTCATAAGAAGATCTACACCAGGATGGGAGTAGAGGCAGCTCAGAGATCTCTTGGTGATCTTGGATTTCACATTTCTCTCGATGTTAATACACAAAATTATGTATCTGTCTCTGTCCTGCCAGTAGGCACACCTACTTTCACAAAAATATTTATATATTTGAGAGCTCAAGTTCGTGATCAAAATAAAAGAATCATCTTTCTCCAACCAATAGATCCCTATAGTGCTCCATTATCAACTTCTTCATTGCTTTTCTCAGAGTCTCAGTGAGGCTAGCTTGACTTATCCCGAGCATCTTAGCCAATTCCTTAGTTTTTATCCTCCTAGGGATATCAAAGTATCCCATCCTCACGGCAGCTATAAGAGCTTCTTCCTGCCTCTTAGTGAGCATTGGAGCTCCTTTGACAATAGAGATTATCTTAAATCCATTATATGTCCTTAAAACTGATGAAATTTTTCTGAAAGCCTGTCTGCTTGATAAGATTACCTCACATCTCATGTTATCATCTTCAACTTTTGCTGAAATCAGAAAGGCTTTATCCGATGAGAGAAGTCTGCATAACTCACATCCCTCGGATTCTAACATCTTAATCTTGGTGATATTTCCTTCATGGATCTCAACAGCATGAATCATCTTATCATTGTAAGGCTTGATTCCTATTATCTTGAACTCCATCACTCCATTCTCCTTAAGTAATCTGGAGACTTTACATTCCCTATTTTTTACTCTAAATATCATCCCAAGCGGCTCTTTACTTCCCATATGCCTAACATGTTAGGGTACTTAATTATCTTTTCCATCCCTCTAGAATCTCTAGGTGAGATTGTGTTCCCAGGAGAGGAACTATTAACATTTCTTTCCTCCCTTTTGTTGCTCTCAATTTCTCTCTATAGATACTTCAAGAGGAAAGAGATATCTTATGCAATGTGGTCAATAGCGGCTCTCGCATTTCTCATAATATCAGCTGCCTTGGCTCTCTTAAAGCTAGATGCTCTTTCCCTTCCGATAACTCCATATATTGGAGCTCTTTATCCAGCTTTCATGGCAGCGGGGATCCTTGGAAAGGATCACTGGAGGGAATATGTTATCTTCATAATATTAATGCTGTTTCTCATGGCAATGGGTCAGCTCTTTTATAAACCTGTATTCACAGGAGCTGAGGTAGCTCTGCACTCGATTTCTGGCCTGATAATAATATTTCTTCCCTTCATAATGGTTGTAAAGAAGAGAGCTCCTCCGGCTGCAAGCTTAATAGGATTAGGTGGCCTGTTAATATCCATAGGTGGTCTAGCTCTAGCTGCCTTAATGACTCAAAAACCAATTCTTCCTATTGAGACTGTGATATTCCTACTGCATCCCTTGCTATTCCTCTCCGCATTCCTAATAGCTGCAGGCATATATTTGTATGGGAGGAGTTGATACGGATCCAGTAAGGGTTCACATGATCCTTGCTATAACCTTAGCTGTGCTCTTAATTGGCTGGGGAGTCCTGCTATCACCTCCCTTCAGAGGGCTGAGAGCATCAATAGGTCTGCCAACAGACCTTCCAGGGGCAAGATTCAATCCAGAAGTTAATGCAGCAGAAATAATAAGTAAAGATGAGGAGGGAGCAAAGTTCTTCTTGGCGAGAGTAGCTCACTATTACCATGCTTTGTTTGCTGTCCTTCTTTATGGAATGTTGGCAGCATTCGGCTCGATGAGAAAAGACGTAGTAGGGGTGGATCTTCTGAACATAACCTTAATAGGAACTATTTTCACTGTAACAGGGGCAATAGTTTACTCTTACATCAGCAGAACATTCTTCTGGCATGGTCTCTTCATCTCCGGTCTCGCAATTCTATTCTCCTCTGGTTTATTAACTCTTTTGAGATTTAAACCGTCTAAGATGCTTGATCTAGCTTTAATAGTCGCATTAATACTCCTGTTAGGTGGAGGAGCCATAGGAGCTTATGTGGGAAGCAGCTACATTAACTCAGAGGTGGCTGAGGGCTTCGAGAGAGCGAAGATATTAGCAAGATTCAATCCAGATCTCGGTGAGGATAATGAGATTTGGAGGGCAATGACCGGCCATCTCCATACGATGGTTGCTCTAGCTACTACAATGACATTCTTAATAGGCATATACAGAATAGGGATTCTGGATGGAAAACTGGCAAATTTGAACGGAAAATTAGCCAAAATATCTATACTTTTAGTAATTTTTGGGGAGCTTGTAATGGCTTTAGCATCATATTCTGTTTGGTTCTTCGGGAAGATAGCCCATCTCATAATAACTCCAGCCGCCCTGATCTTAATAGCTTCAACGCTCATCCTTTCATTCCTAATGCATGGCTATGGACTTAAGGAGAGCTTCAAAGAGCCAAAGAGTCTTCTTTTCTGGGGACTTAGGCTGGGCAACATCTGGACATGGGCCTTCATAGCTCTGCCAGGCGCTATTGTTGCTATCAGCCTGAGAAAACCTATATTCTTTAATCCTGAGTTCAGAAACGAGCTTTGGGATTGGGCAGAGCTCTCTTACAACATAGGCCATTGGCATATAATAGTTGTACTATGGGGTGTTATGCTTCTCCTGATATACCTAGCTGATGTACGCTCAAAGCTAGCCTCGGCATTTGGTTGGTTGTCCCTTATAGGAATGCTGGGAGCTACAGCCGCAGCTAATCTTTATATGCTTGCTAATCCTCCTGGTCCTTATTCGCCGAACCCTTACTCTAATTTCTGGCTTTCAACGATAGTTGAACCTTTCCTCATACTCATGTCCATAGGAATTGCTGTCTCCTACCTTCTTTTTCTTATATATAGTACAAAATGACTTTTTTGATAATAATATACAATCATGTCTTGGTTACTAAGCAGAAGCATGCATTTTTAAAATTATTAATGAAGTCATTCGGGTAAGAAGGGAAGAATCCTTCAGAAAACTGAGAGAGCTTAGCCTGAAGCACCTTAATGAGATAGAGAAACCTCATAGGAAATTCAGGAGGGAATTCTCCCTTAATTCTAGTTGACGCAGATTCTCTAAGAGAAGGAAAAGATTCTATATGCAGAGATAAACAAAAAGGGTTTTCGGTATTTATGGCAAATAAGGGAGCTTAAACTAGGCATTTTATGGCTTCACTACAGCTTTATATCTGAGAATCTCTAGTGATTACAGGGGCCTGAGTCCATGAAAAAGTTTGAGGAGCTAGCCTATAGGCTCCATTCAATTGAAGCTCTGAGGATACTAAAGAAGACGATGTCATACAACGAACTCTCATCCATGCTGAACATGCCACCGACCGCCTTGAGTAGGTATGTCAATGGGCATGTTATCCCGAGCCTTGAGACAGCCCGCTTGATTCTCAATATATTCAAGAAGAAATACTTGATAATGGAAGTAAAGAATAGAATTATATTTGATGAATTCGGTGTGTTAAATAACAGCCTTATAATATATGACCCAGTTCTCTTAAAATATATCATTCTCTCAGAATATGAGAGGATAAACTCCGTGAAGGTGGATAAGGTGCTAACATTTGAGACAGACGGAATACCTGTGGCATACCAGATAGCTTCTATACTTGGCAAAGAAGTCGCAGTAGCCAAGAAAACGAAGGAGATAGGTGTAAGGGAGTTCATAGAGATAAAGCAGGTCTTCAACTCCGGGATGTACCGGTACATCTACCTGCCCAAGAACACGATAAAAAGAGGGGATTACGTGCTCCTAGCAGATGATATAATAAGAACCGGTGCAACGATAAAAGCGCTGATAAACCTCTGTAATAAGGCTAAAGCTAATGTTTCAGGGATATTTACGGTTATATCTCTCAGAAAGATGTGCGCGAAACTTGAGGAGGAGCTTAGAGTGCCCGTAATTTCCTTTATAGAATTGGAATAACTGTTGTTAAAACCTGGCTTAAGAGGAGTACGTATAGTTCGCATATTTTAAAAAGCCTCCTAGGAGCACTTAAATAGTCACAGTTATATCTGTTATGTTTCTCCAGAACTTCTTCATCTCTTTGATTTCAATTTTATTTATGTCAAGCTTGGTCAGAGCTCTTGCCAATTCTAGCCCCAGTCTATGATCCAAAACTAGCGGTATTGCTAAATCAGCACCATAACGTCTGATCTTATAGTCTTTTTCCGGCGCATAACCCGTGGTAACGATCATATCCACCTTGTTATTCACAAGGTTTTCAAGGATCTTGGCCTCAGGAAGTGCATCTGCGCCTTTAACCTCCATGCCTTCTATTGTAATAACTTTATAATCTGCATTGATAAGTATACGTGTAGCCTCATTTAATTCAGCTATATTATTCTTCAATGGATTATAGATAAGAATATGGCTATTTCTAGATGGCAACCTATTTCCTGAAACACTAAGCCAACTTAGTACCAGCGATTCTTCAAATGTACTGGCAAGAGCCGATGCCTCACCTACACTTCTCATTTCAGGTCCTAAGAATGGATATGCACCTCTAAGTCTGGTCCATGAGAACTGTGGTGACTTTACTCCAAACCAATTCGGTAGTAGCAAGTTAAACTTCCCTACAAATGGTACACTGCTTAGTTTATCCATAAGCGAGGCCTCAGCAGCAGCTCTCATCAAGCTGTATCCTGTGACCTTGCTGGTAAACGGCATCGATCTACTGGCTCTTAGATTAAGCTCGATGACAAGCACCTCACCATCCCTGTAAAGCATCTGCAGATTGTAGGGACCTTTGATTTTCAGAACCTCATTCAACCTCATGGCTATCTCGCAGGCCCTTTTAGCTGCCTCTTTAGGCAGGGTTCTGAACGGTATTGACATAGTTGCGTCACCACTATGCACTCCAGTATGCTCAATGTGCTCGATAATAGTTCCTATAGCTGTCCTGCCGTCTCCTACAGCATCTATCTCAAACTCTATTGCGTCATTAATGAACTTTGACACAACTGCAGGATATTTCGGTGATATCTTAGTGGCCTTAGTTATATAGTCCAAGAGATCCTTCCTGCTCCATGCAATACCCATAGCAGAACCGCTAAGCACATAGCTTGGTCTCACAAGCACAGGAAAGCCTACCTCTTCAGTGAACTTCAGAATTTCATCGATGTTTGATGCTTCTGTCCATGGAGGCTGCTTTATCCCGAGCTCATCCAGTAACTTGCTGAAAAGCACCCTGTTTTCAGCCCTGTGAACACTGTAACCGGCTGTGCCCAGCAATCTGACACCTCTCTTTTCTAATTCCCATGCAATATTGTTTGATACTTGCCCACCTAGGAATGCGACAACGCCAAAAGGTCTCTCAAACTCGCATATATCTAGGACTCTCTCCATAGTTATTTCATCAAAATACAATCTTTCATTCATGTCCCAGTCCGTTGAGACGGTCTCGGGATTGCAATTAACCACTACAACTTTGTAATTTAGCATTCTCGCTTCATCAGCGAACGCCACAGTGCTCCAGTCAAACTCCACACTTACGCCAATTCTAAAACCTCCAGCGCCAAGTACAACTATTTTGGGCTTTTCGCTTACCGAGCTTACATCATGTTCCCAGCCATTGTATGTCATATAGAGATAGTTTGTCTGGGCGGGCCATTCGGCCGCAAGCGTATCTATCTGCTTGACTACAGGTATTATGCTGAATTCTTTCCTCATCCTTCTAAGCCTGTCTACATCAACACCTAGGGCATTTGCCAGCTGCTCATCGCTGAACCCCATCCTCTTTCCTTCGGCGATTAACTGCTTGAGCAGATCTTCATTCACTTTGCTGGGATGCTTTCTAAGTCTCTTTAAATTTTCATAGAATTGTACTGCAATCTTTATCTGCTTTAGAAAATGTTTGTCAATGCCCGTCATATTGTAGAGTGTATCGATATCAACATTATATTTCATTGCTTTAGCTATCCAAATAGGCCAGTAGGGTTCTCTCCTCTGTATCTTCTCCAAGACATAATTGAGTGAGATGGAATCATCTTCATATATCTCCCCACCTACCAGACCCGGCTCTCCTATGTCGAGCATTCTCAGGCCTTTCTGCACAGCCTCTAGAAATGTCCTGCCCACCGCCATGACCTCACCAACACTCTTCATCTCAGTCCCTAGGGATCTATCTATGCAGGAGAACTTATCCAGGTCCCATCTGGATATCTTTACAGTAATGTAGTCCAAGCTTGGCTCAAAGCATGCAGATGTCCTGCCCGTAACCCTATTCAGGACTTCATATAGCTTATAACCGAGGGCAAGTTTCGCAGCTATGTAAGCTAGAGGGTATCCAGTTGCTTTACTGGCTAAAGCACTACTCCTCGACATCCTTGGATTTGTCTCGATCACATAAACTTCCTCGCTATTCTGAGGGTTTAGGGCTACCTGAACATTGCCCTCACCAACTAGAAAAATCGCTCTCCCTGTAGCTATAGACAAATTTCTTGAGAGCTGATATTCAAAGTCTGTGAGAGTTTGGCAGGGTGCAACTACCACCGATTCTCCTGTGTGGACGCCCATGGGATCCAAGTTCTCGAGGCATGCAACTGCAGCCGCATTGTCATGGGAATCCCTGACAATTTCAAATTCTATTTCCTTCCAGTGATGCAGATATTTCTCAATGAGAACTTCTCCGACTTCGGACTGGGAAAATGCAGCTCTAAGTCTCTTTACAAGCTCTTCTTTCCCCCATGCAACAAAACTCCCAGCTCCTCCTAAGTTAAAGCTTACTCTAACCATGACAGGATAGCCTATCTTCTCGGCAATTTCTAGAGCTCCATCTATTGAGGTAGCGGCGCTGCTTGGAGGTACTGGTATACCATTCTTGGTCATAGTCTCCCTGAATAAAGATCTAGACAGAGCCCTCCTAATGCCCTCTATGGGTGTTCCTAGAACTTTGATATCATACTTATTCAAAATACCATTATCATGTAGCTTTACACCAATAGTTAATGCTGTCTGCCCACCAAACCCAATCATGATTCCATCAGGCCTCTCAGCCTCTATCACCCTAGCCACGAACTCTGGCCTAAGCGGCACCAAGTAGATCTTTTCGGCAAACTTATAACTAGTTTGAATAGTTGCTATATTTGGATTTATTAATATAGCCTCAATATCCTCCTCCTTCAGTGCTTTTAGTGCCTGGTTACCACTGTAATCGAATTCTGCTGCCTCGGCGATCTTGATGGGACCGGAACCTATGACAAGAACCTTTCTAACTGTTTCCATGGTTCTGCACCAGTTTTTTGAATAGTTCAAAAACCCACGCTGTGTCATGAGGCCCTGCTCCACCCTCCGGATGAAACTGTGTTGCAATGATAGGCAGTTTTTTATGTATAACCCCTTCAACAGATTTATCATCTATATTTTTGAACCATAGCATAAAAGCTGCCTCGTTAAGGCTTTGCTCATCAACTGCATAACCATGATTTTGCGTAGTTATGTAACTTCTACCCGTGGTCATATCAACAACTCCTTTGTTTGGTCCTCTGTGGCCATATCTCAACTTATATGTCTCTGCACCAAACGCAATGGATAGCAACTGCATCCCAAGGCATATTCCAAGTACGGGTACTCCTGACTCCGCTACTTCCCTCACGGTCTTTATCTGATTTACCAGGAGTGCTGGATTTCCGGGTCCATTGCTTATTACTATACCCTGAAAACCATCCAATAGCTGATCCGGTCTGGCCCAGCAGGGAAATCTAACTATTCTAAATCCATATCTCAGAAGCCACCTTAAAATTCCATACTTTAATCCACAGTCCAAGACTGATATCGTTGCCACAGGCTTTGACAGGGGCTCATGTACCACAGCGGTCTTTGGTGAGACCCTGCATGTGAAGTCCTTTGAGTCATATCTTTCAGCAGTTCTTAGCTTCTTCTCCAGAACATCCCATCCTACTTCATCTCTTTCACTGAATACCGCTAGAACGCCCATCATAACTCCTCTCTCTCTAATTTTCTTGACAAGTGCCCTAGTATCAACTCTGTACATTCCCGGTATATTGCTTTTTGCAAGCCATTTGTTCAAATCACAAACACTAAGGTGGTGGTTGGGCGGTGGAAGCTCTGCTACGATAAAGCCATCAACTTGGATCCTATCTGATTCATAATTCAGTGGAACACCACAATAGCTATGATCTTCTGCTGGAACACCATAACAACCAACCATGGGGTGCGTCCAAACCAGTATCTGACCTGCATAGCTTGGATCCGTCAAGGCCTCTGTATATCCCGTCATACTTGTTGAGAAGACAACCTCGCCCACTTTAACACCTTTAGCTCCAAAGCCACAGCCCTCTACAGCCTCGTCATTTTCCAGTAAAAGTCTGGCTTTTAACCCTGTTTCACATTTGAGATGTGGCAGCTGCTTTATTGATAAAAATCCCTTGAACATACCATTAACCCTGTGGCTACTGTATCAGCGTATATTTATATTTTATGTAATAGGTAGCTCAAAAGATACCTTTATGTGTTACATGTAGAACTATGCCTCTGACTTCTTGCTAGGCTTGAGTCCCTTAATGCTCCACAAAAGGTTTTTATACAAAGTGTGTCTTCAGATGTATCGGTAGATATCATGTTTCACAAGCCTCCCGTTAAGGGTTTCTTCAGGCTTCTAGTGCTTGATGCAATAAAAGAGGAGCCTCTTCATGGATATGAGATCATGAAGAGGATAGGGGATGTGCTTGGAGGTAATCCCCCAAGTCCTGGAATTGTTTATCCTACTCTTCAATTTCTGGAGAACAAGGGATTTGTGAGATCGGGGAAAGCTGGAAAGAGGACTATCTATAGTATAACAGAGGAGGGGATCAGGTATCTTGAGGAAAATGAGGATAAGCTTAGGTGCTTCATGGAGAAAGCTGGTAGGATGAAGATAGTGAAAAAGATGGTCCCTCATGATATATTTCCTCTTCTCGAGGAGCTTGCCTCGAAGTACGACAGGATGACGGAGGAGCAGAGGGATGAGGTGAAAAGGGCATTCTGGAGGCTTATCCAAGATCTCAGCAGGATACTGGGTGATGTAAGATGAGTGCCATCTCAGTCAGGAATCTGGTTAAGAAGTTCGGCAACTTGACAGCTGTCGATGGGATAAGCTTTGATGTGAGAAAGGGAGAGATATTCGGATTTCTAGGGCCAAATGGAGCTGGAAAGACCACAACGATAAACATACTGGTGACTTTAATGAGGCCGACAAGCGGTGAGGCATATGTTGCCGGCTATAATGTGGTTGAAGATCCCGTGAGGGTCAGGGAAAAGATAGGAATAGTCTTTCAGGATCCCTCTGTGGACAGGAACCTCACTGGATGGGAAAATCTCTACATACATGGCCTGATATATGGGCTGAAAGGAGAGGAGCTGAGGAGAAGGGTTGAGGAGAGCTTGGAGTTTGCCGAGCTCACCAAGTTCAGGGATGTTGAGGTCAAGAATTACAGTGGAGGGATGATAAGGAGGCTTGAGATAGCAAGAGGCCTTATGCACAAGCCTGAGATACTCTTTCTGGATGAGCCGACAATAGGATTAGATCCCCAGACCAGGGCGAAGATATGGGAGTACGTGGAGAGGCTCAGGGAAGAGGCAGGAGTCACCGTTTTTCTCACCACTCACTACATAGAGGAAGCTGAAAGGCTCTGCGACAGGGTAGCTATAATAGATCATGGAAAAATAGTGGCAATTGGTAGCCCTGATGAGCTGAAGCAGGAAATTGGAGGGGATGTAATCTACATAAGGGTTGGGGATCACAGCAGTGCTGCAAGACTGCTAGAAGGACTTCAAAATAATGGAATGATAATAAGTCACAGGGAGCTGAATGGGGTCTTAGCTCTCAGCGTTAACAATGCCTCCAAGGTTATACCAACAGTCTTTGAGGCAGCAAGCATGATGGGAATTAGAATAGAGGAGATAAAGTACACCCAGCCCTCGCTGAGCGATGTATTCCTTCACTACACGGGAAGAGAGATAAGGGATGAGGAGGCCGATTGGAGAGAGGGAATCAGGATGAGGCACAGGATGAGGTGATCTGAATGAATGAGAGAAACATAGTTTATGCCATGCTGTACAGGCAGTTGAGAAGATATTTTAGGGCTAGATCAAGGGTTCTAGGCACAATAATAAATCCGCTGATGTTCTTCCTTTTCCTCGGGATGGGATTCAGCGCCTCTATGAGGGGGATGTCAGCAGCGATAGGAGTTGACTACCTTGCTTTTCTAGCGCCTGGAATAGCTGTGATGACGGCTTTCTCCTCAAGCTTCATAGGGGGAATATCAGTGATATGGGACAAGGAGTTCGGCTTTCTGAAGGAAGTTCTGGTCGCTCCTGCATCCAGGACTTATGCAATACTGGGCAGAGCCCTAGGGGATTCAATAACATCAGTTATTCAATCATTTTTAATAATAATATTAATGTATGCTATTGTGCCATCGCTGAAAATAGAAGGACTTCTCTTTGCACTTGGATCGTGCTTTATAACTTCACTAATGTTCAACAGCTTGGGAATAGCAATAGCATCAAAGATGAGGAGTCCTGAGGGCTTTCAGCTGATAGCAAATATCCTCATATTCCCCTTGATATTCCTGAGCGGTGCTTTCTACCCAATAAACAACCTCCCAGCTGTCGTGAAGCCTATATTTTACATAAATCCGCTTACGTACTCCGTGGACCTGACAAGATACTTCATGACTGGGATCTCATCGCTGCCCATATATGTAAGCCTTTCAGTGCTCCTGCTGCTCACAACAATATTTACGTTCTTATCGGCCAGGGTGTTCAACAGGAGCACTCTTGACTAAACTTTCTAGATAAAACATGGAATGTACACATCAAATTTCTGAAACCCATTTCCGAAGCGGCACAAGCCTTATCCTCCTGTTCTCGTGAAGGAGCTCATCCTCATAGTCCCATGTCACAAAAAGCAGCTCATTCGATTTAAATATGCTTCCAGCCTTTATCAAGGCCTCAACATCCTTTTTATCTATCTCATCCCTTCCTGAGGCATAAGTGACCTGCATCAGTTTTATTCCCCCTTCCTTCACCAAGAAGTCCACCTCATATCCTCTGAAGCTGAGGTAAAATATGTTTTCATTCGGAAAAAGCCCTCTCTTCAGGAGCTCGAGGAACACAACGTTCTCAAGAAGCTTACCAAGTTCCTCTCGCTCCATGAAGGAGTAAATTCCGTTGTCAACTAGGTAAAATTTTGGCATGCTCAACTCTATTTTCCTCCTGCTCCACCCGAATTTCTTCAGGAAGAAGCCAAAGTTCACATCCTCAACAATCCTCTGAAATGCATACAGGGTTTTCTTGCTGATTTTCTCTCCCTGAGATTTCAAAGAATTGAAAACCTTGTGCACAGAGAATGTGGAGGCATTGGAGGAAATGCAGGACCTCAGGAAGAACTCCAGCGCATGTCTATTCCTTATACCAAACCTCTCTATTATGTCCTTGTAAATTACGAGGTCTATGTATTCCCTGAAGAACCTAAGAGGATCCACGTTTCCGAGAACTATATCTGGAAAGAATCCCCTCCTCAGACATGAGGATAGGATATGCCTAACTTTAGCCACATCATATGAGCTGTAGTGCTTTCTTATCTTTATTCCATTTATTCTTAATACCTCAGATATTGAAAATGGAAATACGTAGAGAGGTAGAGCCCTCCCCCTGAGCTGAGTTGATATCTCCCTTCCCAAGAGCTTGGACGATGACCCGGTGACAAAGATGTAATACCTCTTTCTCTCATAAAGGGAGTAAACATGCCTCTCCCAGTCTCTGAGTCCCTGAATTTCATCCAAGAATATATAAGAAGGCTCCCTTCCATATATTTCATAATGTGAAATTATTGCTTCATCGAGCTCCTTAATCTCTATAGGCTCCTCGAAGTTCAGGAAGACAAAGTCCTCATCGCTGAGCTCTCTTCTTCCGATCAAGTTGTAAAGAAAGTAGGTTTTTCCAGCTCTTCTCGGCCCTATCACCGATATTATGAAGTTTTTGTTCTCCTTAGCCTCTATATCTCTGTTCTCAACTCTCAGATCCCTTATGCTCTCCTTCTTAGTTAGCATGTATCTTTTCAGATCCATTGTACCATATAGGGGGAAACTATAATTAAAAGTTTACCCTTTAAGGGGGAAATTTATTCGGGAAATAATTCACATTATTCGATTAAATATTACGAATAAATTCTTTAGTCGCTCGAAAATAACGCTACCTCCTCATCTTGGGGATGTATAAAGGATACTTTGATCGTATTAATCCGCCTATAAATCCACCAATAGCGCTTAACAGGGCGCTTCTCAGGCTCTCTGAGACAAAACCTATTAAAGAGACATATTGTAGCATTTCGAAAAATGGTGCCAAAAAGGGCAGGATGAAAGATATCAATCGAAAGGCAAAAGCGAAGATAAGTCCAATTATCAGGCCTTTTAGTATTCCCGAGATAAAACCTGCTATTAATCCCCTTATAGGTCTGATTGCAATATACCCAGCCACGAATCCTGCGATAAAGTTGCCGATCACTGGAAGTGCGCTCTCTAGGAGGGAGTTCAGGACAAAACCCACTAGAATGCCTATGAGAAGCCTTCCTCCAATCAACGCTAAATTTACACAGCAATTTCTATATAAAGCTCTTTAGCATTTTTAAATTATTTCTGTAGGTCTTCCTTGAACTTCTCAAAATTAGTAGGTGGTAAGAAACTTCTAGATCAACTTAATAACTTTTATCAATGCTTCTTGATAAAAGCATTGTAAATTAAGATATAAATTTACTTAATGTCAGACCTTGGCAATCAAGGTTATCTCATTCCTCTCGACATCCGCATTTCCGTTTAAGTCCTCCCACTTAATAATAATGTAGGAATTGAAAACTGGCTTCTCCGATAAAAGAAGAAGGGCAGCTTTTGTCCCATACCTATGTGTTCCCATGGCATATATCCTCCCATTCTTCAGCAGTATGATTGCATAATCTGTCTTCTGCCATTTGCTCTCGTAAACAGATCCATTCACGATCATCTTATCCTTTGTAAAGCTAACTCCCGATGATGAAGCAGCATTGGCACTGAGATAATTGACAAATGGTCCTCCAACTATCACATTTCCAGTCGGTGAGAATGCAGGTGATTGAAAGTACGTCCTGGCGCTGTTAGCATCAACTGCAGAGAATACTGTAAAATAAGGCGAGTTGAGAATTGATGTGCATGGCAGCTCCACTGCTTCAGCTGCCTTCTCAAATGAGCCGAACACATATATCTGGTCATAACTGGGGAGAAAATAGGAGACAACGCTCCCATTGAACCAAGGGAATATCTCAGGGGACCATATGTATGCATATCCTCTTGAGTCCCCAGAGACATTCCAGACACCCCATGCTCTCACAGGATAGGTGGTTGAGTTAAGCCTAGCAGCCGCCCCTGTCTTTGCAATGAAATAAGGGTAGGATGAAGCTATCTCATCTGTTGTGGCATTTGCCGTGAAATTAGCTGATGTTATGTTTGCAAGTATTCTATCAGGCAGTTTTATCCAGTTATTGCTGCTGTCCACGACTCTGAAGTAAGGGATCCCCCGGTGATCTCCCACCCTTATTCTGACATCTCCGGTGATTATTACATATAAACTTCCGGTGCTGCCATACTGACTTCCGTTGAACACAAACCCTCTTGAGATGTTCATGTAGGCAACTGCTCCTCCTGGGCCATCCATTCTGACAAGAGCATATCCCATGCCATGAGAGGTGTTCACCTTCAGCACATGGAGGGAGAACCCGGGCCATGGTATCTTTACATCAGCTCCATCATGCAGATCTATCAGGCCTGTCTGCAGGTAAAATCCCTTCCCCGGAAGTGGCACTATGTTTTTGCCGCTAAGATCTGGAGAGTAAACCAGAATTGTCGGAATCATCACAAGAAGGAGGATAGCAAATTTTGTTGCCTTGGAAATCATCATCATATTATCTACAGAAATTCAGTGCACTTCCTTAAATTCTTTTCGTTTAGAAACAGCTTGTAAAAATAACAACTGCATAATCCTGCTTGAATCTCAAAAATCCTGATTAGATTCGCTGTTCTCGGAAAGGTGGATCCCAGTGAACTTCATCGGTTGATGAGCATTTAGCAGCCGTGAAACCTGTCATGGCTAAACTGAGGAGATGTCACAGCGGTAAAATGCCTTTATCAGCCACCTTCTCCAGCTTTTTCAGCGGTATATCTATGACAGGAGTCATAAAGCTTGGAAAATCGCCTACTATCGTAAAGTGCACAGGTTCATCCCCATGAACTGGTTATGGAGCAGAACTATGAGTTCTTTTTAATAAAATTGACGCTTATTTTAATTCCTTTATAAATATTTCTATCTTATGACTACTCTACTAATCCGCCATATATTGTATCAATCCCCAGTTCCCTCGCCCTCTCATAAGCATCTCTGTCCAGATTAACAGCAACCAGGATAAGCTTCTCAGGCTCTCTGCTCAGTATTTTCTTAACTATCTCGGATTTCTCCTTGAACCACTCGACATCATCTAGCTGCGCATGAGATTTAACTTCTATGAAGTATGTTTTTTCATCATGTATATAAACATCTAGGTCGAGCCTCGTGCCCTTTCTGCAATATCTGCCATCTATGTCCTTGTATGTGAACTTCTGCACTTCTCCCGGCTCTATTCCCCTCTCCTGAAGAGCATGTTTGTATATTCTCAGGATAGTCTTCTCAAGATCCGTTCCCCACCTCCTCCCAAGGAACCCAACTGCAACCTTTAGCTCCCCGATTGCAACAGCAAGTTCCTCAACTCTCTCCGATAGGGTCTTTATCGCCTTTGAATGCTCCTCTATTACTTTTGAATGCTCCTCTATCCTCTTTTCAATATTCTCAAGCCTGCTTAATATTTCATCTAGTCCTACTAGCCCTCTAACTGCCAGTCTAAACTCCTCATCTGTCCTTAGGAGCTCTATGAACTCCCTTCTCAGTTTCTGCTTGCTTTCCATCCTTCCTTAAAGAAAGAAGTTATATAAAAATCTTGATGAATGTTTTCTGTTCATCTCTTTTTTGTAGCTAGAAGCACTATCGCTGCTGTTATCAACCATGAAAATATTCCAATTAATCCAAGACCTCCATAGATCTCATCCAAGGAATTTGGTACCATCTCGCCGGGAAAGGCAACGAACAACGTCATTCCCCATATCGCATTTATAGCTCCGTGAAGGGAGACAGCAGGAAGGATGCTTGAGGATATGGCTGTGAGTCTGAGCATGGATGTTGTGAAAACTATGCACATGATGGTGAAGAGGGGAATTCCAGCAGCTCTAATAGAGGGATAGTTGTGCCCTAGCAGAACTATGGCTGTTGAGTGCCAGAGGCCCCATATGAATCCTATAACAACAGTGCTCCTGAGGTCATCTTTTCTGCCCATGAGGTCGAAGAGATAGCCCCTCCATCCTATCTCCTCACCCAGGGCATATATGGAGTTTATCGTGATAGCCGCTGGATAGCCAACAATAAGCTGTGCTATTAGTAAAATCCTCGCAAAATCCTCATTTATAAGCCCTCCGCTTTCCTTTACGGCTATTCTCACAAATTTCTCGATGGATAGCACGCCAAGAACTGCCGATAGCAGGAGGAATATTCCAAATGCAAGATATACTATAAGAGGGGCTAGAAGAAAGTGCTTTATCGTCCTCCTGCTGAAATTTACATATCTTTTAATGGATTCCCTGATGCTTCGTCCTTCGAGATGCAGACATAAAGCTGTTGCAGCAGTGGGAGCATACATCCTCAGGAGACCCCATACCATTGCAGCCAAGCTGCTCATAAGGGCATTCTGGGGATTATAAGGGCCTCCTGTCATTAATGAGTTGTAGAGAATTAGATCCAAGATAAGAGCAAGTCCAAATGACACAACTATGTAAATTGAAATTAAAGATCTTAAGCTCACGAATTCACCCTCGCTTTCCTCTTATCTAGGATATTAAACTTGCTGTTAAGCTTAGAGCTATTGAATGATATTCATTAGATCTCTCGAAAAATTCTCCAGAAAGACTTGATTTACTATATTCATCCTAGGACGAGCTACAGTAGGGATATAAGGATAGTGAGGATCAAGCTTATGGCCACTGCAGGCACTAAGTACTTGTACACTCCGGAATACCTCGCCTTATAATACTCCAACGTTAGAACAAGGCATAGATGAACTGGAGAGAGCATAACTCCGAGATAGCCACCAGTATAGCTTATCAGCAGAAAGATATCCTTTATATTAGAGGAAGTTCCTATTATCTCGCTCAGCAATGGGAATGCTGTGCCTGTGTAAACGTATTCTCCAGCAGTTGTTATCCCTATTATGAAGGTTATCAGAAAGCAGAGCGAGAGAGCTGGTATGCTCCTCGATACCATGAAGTTGTATAGAGCTAGAGCAGCGTTACTATCGTACACATATTGAGTGAACATAGTCACAGCAACTACCACAGCTAATATCTTGAAGGAGAGGGCAAATTTCAGCCCCTCTTTTACCTCCTTTTTCGAGGGCCTGGTATATATGGTCACTATTAATGCGGATATAAGGAGAGATAGATCTACTGAGAGTCTGATTATGAAGATGAGGATCACTAAAATCAAGAAGGGCCAGAGATTCATCAAAGCTCTGTAGCTAACCTTCTCTCTTTCAAATGAGCTGCTGAATTTCCTGATCCCCAAGGCAAAGAGGAGAAGACCAGCAACATACGATGCTATAGCAGCAGGATATGTGGCCTCTATTATCCTAACTACAGATGTCTTGAGAATCACTGATGCTATTATTATAGATTGGAATATAGGCCATACTGGTATAGTTACATGTCTGAACCAGTAATTTATGAAAGTAGCAAAGTCGCTATCTAACTTCTGCTTCTCCATATAGTGCTCCTTCATCATCATTGCTGATACCAGCGCTCCTCCAGGCATCGGTATGAGACCTATCAGGATTGGAATGAATATAGAGGCAAACCTGGGGCCCAAGCTGACGGCAAAATTTGTGATTCTATCAAGTATCCCACTTACCTTCATCATATATGAGAGAAAGAGGGCAGATGAGAAAGCTGTTATGAGGGAGAGAGTGCTTCTCGAGAATATACCCCTGAAAGTTGATTCAAGAAACGATATTCCAAGCGTTAGGACTCCAAATGATATTGCTGAGGCCAGGACAGCTATATGAACTTCCTGCTTCGCTATCAGAAGTCCTATGAGTAAGGCTATAGATATAGCGAAGCTGAGGACGGGATCTATCATCAGATGCCGGCACTTTCATCCTTCTTTAAAAATATTTTGCATAAGGATCGCGGAGAGATTGGCTTTATTGGAATATATCTTCGGCTCAATCTAATACTTTAATATAAGGAAAGAAAATTGCATTTATTTTTCTAGAATTTTAAGCTTCATCGGAGAACTCTCAACTGATCATAAGATTTTTAAGGGAGAAAGAATCAATAAGTGAGATGGAGATAGCTGTCCTAACATTTCTTCTGATTATAGCTGCCTTTTTCCTGATAACAGTGGGTATGTTGCTCCTCTTTCTGCATAGCTTGAGAGAGGGAGGAAAGGTAGAAGGAGGAGGAGTCCTTGTAATAGGCCCGTTTCCGATAGTTTTTGGCACAAACCAGAGGATAGCAAGAGATCTTATGGTAATAACCCTGATATTCATGATAGCA